>UEXM01000282.1_pt1 | contig 57038 bp, 43 predicted proteins | sample 1796661 | NCBI WGS metagenome assembly UEXM01 (sample SAMEA4772469, study PRJEB27181) | metagenome | reverse complement strand
CCTATCAGCGAGCACTGTGCTGCGCTACTCGAGCGGATCCGTGAGCAGCTGGCCGAGCTTAACCGCTCAGTTACACTCACACCTTCCGGCCACGATCCCGGCGATGAGGATCCTAACGCATGGAGCTAACGTGAAGAAAAAGAACAAGCGTATCCATAAGTTCGGCGGTACACTGGCCAACAGTTACGAGCGCTGCCTCAAGAGTAACATTGACAAGTTCAAGTTGCTTGGCGCTAAGCTCGAGGTTAAAGAGTACCGCAAGCGTATCCCCGCTCCTATGCAAGCGGCATACGAGATGACCGGCAAGGAGATGTCAGACGACGATCTCATGCTGGTCGTGGTAATGAGTGGCAAGAAGATTATTGCCCACACGATGCTCGAGGTAGCCTTTTACTACCACTCGATCAAGAATGCAGGCTCGCAAGAAGGCGGGCTGACCAATGATTACATGGTGGAGCACGTTGACTCCACCTTCCTACGCCACATACAGGAGGCAATGAATGACTCGAAGCGCAATCGGTGATATCTGGTTTGATCTCTATGACTCTGTAGCTATGCTCCAGTCTCTCGGTACTGACACTACGTCACTCGAGGAAGACACGGCACTAACTGCTATCGTAGCAGTGCTTGACCAGAAAGATCCTAACTGGCATGACAACCTCATGCAGGACATGCTCGAGAATCTCGACGAAGAGCAGATCCGTAAGTTGATCGATGACCTCAACGGAGATGATGATGAAGACGAAGACTAAGAATGTACAGCTGTCAGCTCGTATTGACGACCGTGACATGGAGCGAAAGGCCAAGCAGGCCACCAAGTTTGCGACGAGCGGCAACGGCGTCTCGGTGACGCTGCGGCTGCGCGGACGTGAGGCTCAGTTCAAGGATCGAGCTCAGCAGGTGCTGACGTCGTTCCTCGAGCTTACTGGCGCTCCGAGCAACAAAGCCAACCCACCTAAGTGGAATGGCTCGACGCTCAGTACCTTTATCCACCCATGGGAGGCAGGCTGATCTCTCAACTGGAAGTAATAAGAGAATATCATTGTTGCTACAAGGAGACTACATGTACCAATGGGATAAAATGAGTTCGCAAGAACAACACAAGCTGCGTAACCTCCAGCTCGCTCGTGAAGAGCAGTGGAAGCAGGACATCATGGATAAGACTAGAGAGACACCAACCGATCATCTACAGCCTTTCAACGATGTTGTCGATGAGTGGTCCGGCTACTTTTCTAAGTGGCTTCATACCGCTCTTGAAGAGATGATGAAGGAACGCGAGGGCGATAGCACTAAGCACCGTTTGCCTCAGTGGACTTATATGCTATGGAACCTCGGCCCTGACCGTATCTCATATATCTTCGTACGTTCTCTAATGGAATCAACCTATTCCAGCGCTATATTCAAGGATAATGATCCACTGTCTAACACGTGGGCGCTTCCTAAGGTACAGCAGGTATGCCGGAGTTTTGTTGAGAACTGCTGGGATGTTTGCCGCTTCTTGGCGGCTAAGGAAGAAGAGTATGAGTGGTATAGAAAACAGAGCAGATTCTTCAAGCAGTGGAATAACAAGCGGCGTAATGGTTTCGCCGAAAAGGTTAATTCCCTTCCTAAGCTTTCTGCAAAGCAGAAGGACACTTTTGCTCATGGTATCTTCCGGCTCGCGCGAGAAGCAAACCTCGTTACGGTCGAGCCGATCCAAGAGCAAATGTCCAAGGACGAGCTTGAAAAGCGAACCGCAAAGGGTACTAAGCGCAACCGCAAGGTATCACTGTATGTCATGCCAGCTCCCGAGCTCGTACAGCATCTAATGACTCGTATCGACGAGTACATGGTTCAGCTGCTGCCCAACCGTCTGCCAATGGTGTGTCGCCCTGTCGATCACATCCCCGGCGAAGCAGGTGGGTTGATGGACTGGTCAATCCGCAAGATGCGGAAGACCGCTCAGGTGAAGGCTCGTGCTACTGACGAGATGTTCACTGAACAGGATGTTGATCCCTCGTGCATGTCCGATCAGACACGTCGAGTTATCAACACCCTGCAACGTAGCGAGTGGCGAGTTAACGCTCGTGTGCTCGAGGTTATGGATGACCTTTGGAAAGCCGGCCGCCAAACCGGCACTATCCCCGCCTATGATTCGTCGGTACTCGAAGAGATGCCGCCCTACCCCGAAGACGGTGATGGTCAAGAGAAGTCCGCATGGATGGCGGAAAAGGCAGTACGCTGGGGTGAATGGTCGAAAGGTCAGGCATCGCGCCTGCAGATGATTATCCGCTCCAAGGAAGCCAACAAGCTCAGGTCGTTTACCTTGTGGCACGCTTACTTCTGTGACTTCCGTGGTCGCTACTACAGCGACTCATACCTGCTGCACCCGCAAGGTGGCGATCTTGATAAAGCTCTGCTGATGGCAGCCGAGCCAGTTAGTGTCCAACCTAAGGACATCTACTGGATCAAGGTCAACCTCGCCAACCTCATGGGTGTGGACAAGGTGTCGTTCGATGATCGTGTCAAGTATGTTGACGATCACATGGATGACTGGCGAGCAGTGGTCGCTGACCCACATGGTACTACCGATGTGTGGGAAGACGACTCGCCCAAGAAGAACGCTTCCTTCCAACGGTTGGCAGCGATCTTCGATCTTATCATGGCTATCGATACTGGCAGATCGCAAGTTCCTGTCCAGCTCGATGGTGCGTGCAACGGTGTCCAGCATTGGGCAGCGCTCACGCGGGACGAGAAGGTTGGCCCCGAGGTTAACCTCACTCCGTCTCCCAAGCCGGCTGATGTCTACCAACTTGTGGCAGATGGTTGTACTGAGATGTGTGCGGATGATCCTAATCCGTGGCGCATCAAGTTTCTCGAGCACTGGGACGGCGGCATTCCTCGTAAGGTCTGCAAGCGATCCGTCATGTGCGACCCATATGGTATCTCAGACCACAGCGTCACCAAGTACGTGCTCAGCGAAGGGCATATGAACTGGGTTGATGCTGGAAGCCGACGTACGGCCGGTACTGAGATGGGCAAGCTCATCTGTAAGGCAAAGGCCGTGCAGATGGCACACTGTGCTCATGGCAAGGAGTTTGTTACCTTGCTCGCAGGTTGGCTCGGTGATACCCCGCTCTCGTGGGTTACGCCGAGTGGTTTCAAGGTTATCAACAAGTATGTGCCTAGTGTTGTCTCGCGCAACACCGTTACAATATGGAACAAGCAGTTCGATCTGCGGTTCCAATACTACGTTGACGGCCACGATACCAAGGCAGCGGCTTCGGCCATGCCGCCCAACTTCGTTCACTCGCTCGATGCGGCTCACATGAGCCTCTGTGTGGATGACCTTGCTTCTAAGGGCATCGAGTTCTTCTCTATGATTCATGATTCCTACGGCGTCATGGCACCTTACGTGCCCATGATGCGCGACTCTATCAAGGAAACCTTCTATGCGATTCACGAAATCGACCAGCTCGCGAGACTTCAGGACCGTGCCGAAGTCATCATGGGAGAACAACTCCCTGCCGAGCACCCCGCCCATTCACACTCACAGCGCGGCACCCTCGACATCCGAGGAGTCCTCGAATCCGAGTACCTATTCGGTTGACGAGCCTGTGTTCGCCCGAGTGTCTTGGGTTGACGCTTCCAGCCACGGTGGTCCCGGCTGGGTTGACCTCGACGACGCTCGAGAGTTCGCCACTGGCGAGCCACCGATCATGAAGACGGTTGGCTACGTTCTTTACTACGATCCTGAACCCGAAGGCTGGATCACCATGACCGATACTATCGGTGGTGACGAATGTTCTAGTGTTCACAAGATCCCTTCCTGTATGATCCGCTCTTTGGAGATGCTCCCATGCGATGCTGCAAACTGACTGACCTCGATAACTACGACCGCTTCGCTCTCAATCTTCCCTGTGAAGGTTGCGAAGAGATCTGTGACGACTGTCCTAACAAGCCGTGTGACGGCTGTGACGCACCCTGCGAGGACTGCCCTAACAAGGAGAACGACTGATGAGTAGAGTACTCGTGATCGGCGACACGCACGCCCCAGCCATGCGTGAGAACTACCCTGACTTTCTTGAGGATATCTATGCAGCTTGGGACTGCGACCGTGTGGTTCACATCGGAGATGCCGTGGACTTCCATGGTATCAGCTATCACCTCAAGCACACTGACCTGCCCAACATCGAGAATGAGATCGAGTTGGCGGTCGAGCAGCTCACTGAGCTGTATGAGCGGTTCCCAGTTGTTGATTATATGACTGGTAATCACTCAGACCTGCCGAACCGTCAGGCAACTGGCGTCGGCATCCCTGCCAAGCTCATGCGAACGCTTGGCGAGATCCTCGATATGCCGGAGGGTTGGACGGTCCACCCTCGGTTCGCGGATCTTGAAATTGATGATGTGTTCTACAGACACGGCGACAAGGGTAAGAGCAACGTGTTCAACGCTGCTCGCTCTCAGGCTGACGCTGAGCATCGCTCGGTTGTCTGTGGACACTACCACGCACAAGGAGGAGTAAGCTTCGGTGCCAACCAGAAGCACCGTTGGTTCGGTATGCAGGTAGGCTGCGGAACCGAAACCAACAGCCCGTATATGCGTTACAGCAAGATCTACGCGGGCAAGCCGATTGTCGGCTGCGGTGTGGTACTCGACGGAGAGTACCCCATCTTCGAGCCTATGCCGCTCGAGAAGTACTGATTCACACCCACTAGTCAGATGACTAAACCCAGTATAAGGAATAATACTATGGCCAAGTTCGTTACTGAAAAGCTCACCCTCGGTTTCTCCACCCTCCACAAGCCCGACGACAAGTTCGGCGAGGACAGCGCTAACTTCAACGTCAGTGTTGACATCACCCCTGAACTGCAGAAGCAGGTCAAGGATGCTGTTCAGCAGACTGGCGCCAAGAAGGTTAACGGCGTCTGGGAGAACGACGAAGGTGTCAAGCGCATCAAGTTCAAGAACCGTATCATGGTTAAGAACGGCGCAACCAAGTTCCCCTGCGTGGACTCGCAGAACAAGCCCACTGACGTCACCGCGGCAAGCGGCGACATCGTCCGGCTCCTGCTCAGTCCGTGCCTCATCAAGCGGGACAACTCGCTGAGCATCTACCTCGATGGCGTGCAGATCATCGAGAAGAACAGCACCTTCGGTGGCGGAGCCGGCAGCGGCTTCGACGTGGTCGAGGGTGGTTACGTGGCTGACGCAGCTCCTGCTGCGCCTGCTGCTGACACGGCGTTTGACGCTGACGAAGAACCGGACGTCCCTGCCACCGACGGTGGTGATGACGATCTGCCCTTCTGATGTATCGCCCTGAAGGCAAGATTGTGATCCCTATCAAACCAATTACGAAGCCAGTCTGGAAGCCAACCTTCCGCGGGCACGGTGGTAGCTGGGGATCGAAGACGTACACGCAGTTCCGCAAGGAGGTGGTAGCACCTCTCGAGGCTGCGTGTGCCGACTTTGACATCCTGTGGGAGCCGCTGGACATTACCGTAGAGGTACGTCCGGCGTCCCCCAAGAAGTCGAAGTTCCCATTCCCGCAAGGTGACGTGGATAACTTTAGTAAGGCTATCCTCGATGCTTGCACGGACATCCTGTGGATCGATGACTGGCAGATCCAGTCTGAGACGATCAACAAGCGATGGAACGACTCTCTGGAAGACAGCTACTTCAGCGTAGCCTGGAAGGTCGTCCCTGAGTATGCGGATGCCCCAATCTTCAAGGAGCGCAAGCTCGGAAAGGAGATGGCAGATGGATGATGATAGATGGTCTGACAACAAGCAGGCCAAAGCGGATCGACGCCGGCGCCAGATTGTTTCTGGCCAAGGTGGTAAGGGCGACGTGCCACGAACGAATACCCAGAGCGAAGCCTACCAGCTAGGCATCAAACTGGGATCGCTCGAGCACGGTACGCCCGAGTATGAAGAGACACTGAAGGCATGGCGGAAGGCTGTGCAGAAAGGATTGCGATGAGCGATATTACCGAAGCTGAGAGCGTGGTCGTTGGTCGAGAGCAGTGCCCTAAGTGCGCTGCTGCCGGCCGAGATAATTCCAAGGATAATCTGGCCCGTTACAGCAACGGTGGTGCCTATTGCTTCTCCTGCGAGTACTACGAAAAGGGGGACGGCTCGGTCTCTGAGCCGCCCCCTTCCTCGTTCAAGACGTACCGCGGGTCGATCAAGAGTCTTGACCACCGTAGCATCGACACCAAGGCGTGCCGCGTGTACGGCTATCAGACTGCGAACATCCGTAACAAGGATATCGAGATCGCCAACTACTTCAAGGACGGCACGCTGGTCGCACAGCACATGCGCGGTCCTGACAAGACGTTCCACTGGGCAGGCAGCCCGCGCGGCTGCGAGCTGTTCGGGCAGCACTTGTGGGGCAACGGCGGTAAAAAGATCGTCATCACTGAAGGTGAGATCGATACGCTGACCGTGGCGCAGATGCAGGATTGTAAGTGGCCCGTCGTGTCGCTCCCTAACGGTGCGGCCGGCGCGGTGCGTGATATCAAGAACAACCTCGAGTTCGTGAGCTCGTTCGGTGAGGTGATCTTGATGTTTGATATGGATGAACCTGGTCAAGCTGCGGCGAAGGCTGTCTGTGACATCCTCCCGCCCGGTAAGGCGAAGATCGCCTCGCTGCCCTTCAAGGACGCCAACGAGTGTCTGACCAAGGGCAGCAGCAGATCCATCATTGATGCGATCTGGCAGGCCAAGGTTTACTCACCTGATGAGATCCTTCACGTGAGCAGCATCACCGAGCGCCCGACTGATATGTCGGCCGGCAAGGTGTGGCCGTTCCCGTTCAAGGATCTCACGAAGTTCCTCACCGGCCAGCGTAGTGGCGAGATCACGCTCTACGCTTCGGGTACTGGTTCCGGTAAGTCCACGTTCCTGCGTGAGCTCACCCACCACCACCTCAAGTCCGGTCGCAGTGTCGGCATGATCATGCTCGAGGAATCACCTGAGGAGACCATGGATGACATGATCTCACTCATCCTCAACAAGCCGGTGCGTAAGATCAGGTCCACGCGTATGATGAACCAGCTGCTCGAGTCGATGGGTGAGCCCACGATCGAGATGGACGTCATCGACGACCTGACCGATGAGGAGTATGCCAATGCTCGTAAGGAGCTCGGTGACACGAGCCTCTACATCTACGATCACCTTGGTAACAATGCCATGGCTAACCTCATGGCTCGCATGGAGTATATGGCGGTCAGCCTCGGTGTTGACGTCATCATGCTCGACCACATCACGGCAGCTGCGGCTGGCCTGATGAATACGACGGGCAAGGATGTCGAGGGTGGCGCTTCAGAGCGGCTCATCATCGATGCCATGATGCGTGACATGCGCGCACTGTCGGTCCGAACTGGTGTCCACATCGACGTGGTCTCCCAGCTCAAGAAGACTGACAAGTCCTTCGAAGAAGGCTCCCGCATCACCATGCAGGACCTTCGCGGTTCCGGCGCTCTCGCGTCGGTGCCCAACACGGTTGTCGCTCTCGAGCGTGACCGTCAGAACCCTGACGTTAAGACGGCGAACACCACGACCGTACGCGTCCTCAAGAACCGGCTCGATGGTCGATCCGGTGTAGCAAGCGCTATCTTCTTCAATCACGAATCAGGCCGCATGGAAGAAACTGAGTTCGTGGTTGGTGATGATGGTACAATTGGCTTCAGCCCAGAGGTTGAAGGCGGATTCTAGAAAGGAGTAATCATGAGACTATGCTATGATATCGAAGCTAACGGACTCGTGAACAATGAGCTGGACAAGAAGGGCAACATGAAGACCACTGTGGATACGATCCACTGTATCGTGGTCATCGACGTGGACACTAACGAGGTGTTCAAGTTCACGCCCGGACAGCACATGGCAGCCGTCGAGCTGCTCAAGCAGGCTGATGTGATCATCGGCCACAACATCATTGACTATGATAACCGCGTGCTCGAGAAGCTCTGTGGGTGGACTCCCACCTGCAAGCTGATCGACACGCTGATCGTGGGGCGGCTGATGCACCCCGACCGTACGAACCTGCCGAAGGGGTTGAAGGGCCACTCGCTCGCCAACTGGGCACAGTTCGTCGGTGACTACAAGATCGACTATGATGGTGGCTGGGAAATCTTCAGCCAGGATATGCTCACGTACTGCGTGCAGGATGTCGCTGCCAACATCTCGATCTTCAAGGCACAGGAACGCTGGATCGTGGAGAACCACAAGCTGGTTAACTTCGAGCAGCAGGTTGCTGTGCTCTGTGCTAAGATGGGTAACACTGGCTTCGGGTTTGATACCGATGCCGCCGAGAAGCTCGAGTATGAGATGACGGCACGCCGTGCCGAGCTCGAGGATACGCTTCGCGAGGTGTTCCCAACTAAGGTCCATCGCCGGTTCAGTGATAAGACCGGCAAGGAGCTCAAGTCTAAGGTTGAGGAGTTCAACCCCGGCTCGAGCAAGCAGTGGGCCGAGCGGCTCACTGAGAAGTACGGATGGAAGCCTGAGGTTACCGACAGCGGTAACGCCATCGTGGATGAAGAGACGCTCAAGTCTCTCTCATACCCCGAGGCGAAGCTCGGGCTCGAGTACCGTGACATCAACAAGAAGATCGGCATGGTTACCGATTGGATCAAGCGTACTGTCGATGGTCGTGTCCGTGGGCGTACCAACGCTCAGGGTACGGCTACCGGCCGTGCTTCACACTCACAGCCTAACCTCGCGCAGGTACCGTCCGACCCGCGTTGCCGCGCGTTGTTCGGTCCCGCTCCCGATGGTTGGGTGCAGGTCGGCTGCGACCTCAGTGGTATCGAGCTCCGTTGCCTCGCTCACTACATGGCTCCTTACGATAAGGGCGCCTATGCTAACGAGATCCTCAACGGTGATATCCATACCACCAACCAGCACGCTGCTGGGCTGCCGACTCGAGCCAACGCTAAGACGTTCATCTACGCCCTCATCTACGGCGCAGGCGACGCTAAGATCGGCTCGATCACCGGTGGTAAGGCTAAGCAGGGTAAGGCACTGAAGGCATCATTCTTCAAGGCTATCCCCGCACTGCAGAAGCTGATCGAGGCTGCGCAGTTCAAGGCTAAGCGTACCGGCAAGCTCAAGCTTCTCGATGGTCGGGAAGTGCTGATCCGCTCGGATCACAAGGCACTCAACACCCTCCTGCAGGGTGCGGGCGCCGTTATCAGCAAGGCGTGGCTCGTTATCGCTACGGAGTACCTCAAGGATATTCCGCACGAGATGATGGCGTGGGTCCACGATGAGCTTCAGGTTTCATGCCCGCCTGAGTATGCTGATGAGGTTGGCAAGCTGTTGGTGCAGTCGGCTCTTGATGCCGGTGACCGCCTCGGTTTTGCCATGCCTGTTGATGCTGAATACCAGATTGGAAAGGATTGGTCCGAATGCCACTGACATACCGAATCGTAGGATACGACTGGTCCAAGTTCCACTGGGAAAATAAGCAGGTATCATACTGGTCCAAAGCCAAGATCAACCATGTTGCTCTTCGCATTGGGCCATTTGAAACCTTCGTTAACCAGTATGGCGCCTACTGGCGTCAGACTCGAGTGCTCGAGAAGGTGTACTGTGCACCCAATGTGCTGACGTGCACGAGACCACTACCGCAGGGTGCTATGCCTGCTATCTCTCAGCTTCTCAATGACTACGGCTCGATCAACAGGCCGTATCTCTATCTCTATAACTTCACCGGTCGGTTTCTGCCTACGCCTAAGTCCTGTACCGATCTCGTCTGGCGCTGCCTGAAGATTATCGGACTAGATGTCAACGAGCGGTTCCTACCAAACAAACTGATGAAGGAGTTCTACACATGCAAGTAATCGTACTGGGCGGAATCGCCCGAGTCGGTAAGACTGAGGTTGCAGACATCATCGAGATGGAAGCAGCCATGCTGGGGAAGAACCCCAAGCGTATCTCATTCTCCACCCCACTCAAGCAGGCGTGCGCTGAGAAGCACGGCTATAAGGATGCCCGCAAGTTCAAGGCCGAGATGCCTGATGTATACCGCAAGGAATGCCAGGAGCTCGGCGCGGGCAAGCGAGAGCAGAACGAGGACCACTGGGTCAACCTGTGGCTCGAGATGGTGGCGGAAGAACAGTGTAAGGAAACTGAGCAGCCAGTGGTTGATGGTGACTGGAAGGAAACCGTCATCATCTGTGACGACTGCCGCTACCACAACGAGCTCAACGCTGTCAAGCAGTTCGAGGCTATCCGCCTCTTTATCTTTAAGGGCAAGCGTGAGGTCGACGAGGCTGATGCCGCGTGGCGTGCTCACGAATCCGAGTGGCTCGCCCAGAAGGTCGAAGGTGGCGATCCTGACTACGAGAGCCTATTCAACTGGGCCATCGTTAATGATAAGAGTGTCGAAGAGCTCGAGGAAAAGATCGAGGAGCGTATGCCTCACTTCGTGGGAGATCACCCGTCTAGGTTCGCTAACCCATGCGACTGTGCCGAGTGCCGGGCATTCCAGTTCGACGTCCAGCCAGATGAACTGATCGAAGGCTTTAACGAAGCCAAGCGTCAGGTGCTGGAAGACGAAGAGATGAGCCAGGAGATGAAGGATAAGATCATCGAACACTTTGATGAGCTTGTTGCTAAGATCGAGAGTGGCGAGATGTCCGTACAGGATATGTTCGCCCAAGACTGGTGGACCACATTCAAGGAGGATCTAGAAGATGATGACGATGCCGACGACGGCCCTGCTTGATGGCGACATGGTCGCCCACCGCACGGCTTATATTACTAACGATATCGAGGACCTGCCGATGGTCCTCAATCAGACTCTGCGCGCGTGGACGCCTCCTGGGTGTACTCACGTGCTCGTAGCGCTCTCGGACAGCCGATCCAACAACTACCGTCGCACGGTGTACTCGGACTACAAGGCTCAGCGTGATAAGCTCGAGGTCGACGAAGACCTCGCGGCCAAGCTGAGCTACGCTAGAGAGCAACTCGAGGAGGACGACTTCCACAAGAAGTACGTCCCGACCCTCGAGGCCGACGACCTGATGGGCATCGCTTGCTCCTCAGGCAAGGCCGTGGCGGTCACCCTGGACAAGGACCTGTTGTCCTGCCCGGGGTGGCACTACCGCCCACAGTATTCTCACACCGGCAAGCGGGATGAGAATGGCAAGCAGGGCAAGGTCACACATGAGGCTGAGATTATCTATCAGCCCGAGTGGCGAGCCGATGAGCTGTTCTTCAAGCAGTGGCTCATGGGCGACATGACTGATAACTACCCTGGCCTCCCTAGGGTGGGCCCAAAAACTGCTGAAAAATTATTGCGGGCTAACAGACGCGAAAACTGGGACGCTCTAGTCCTGGCTACGTACGAGGCCAAGGGCTTCGACCTGGAATACTGTCTCGCAATGGCTCGTTGTGCTCGCATTCTGCGGGCCGGCGAGTGGTCCCGAGAGGGCGGAGTGGCGCTCTATGACCCCTTCTGAGGGGCCTACTCTTAACTGGAAGTAATAAGAGAAGACGTTAAGATCTACTAACCTGAGGAAACACTATCATGATTAAGTATTATAATAATGGAAACTACAACCCGATCGTTGCCACTGATGGCTCGGCGGGTTTCGACCTCTGCGCTAACGAGGTTACCAACAATGGCCATGAATCTACCGTGAAGACTGGCATCCACGTGGAGATCCCTAAGGGCTGGGTGGGCTTGCTCCTACCCCGCTCGAGCTGGGGGTCAAGCGGCTGGACGCTTGCCAACACGGTCGGGGTCATTGACTCTGATTATAGGGGAGAGATTATCGTTAAGGCCCGCCGCGATACCACCAAGGGGTGGATGGCTATCAGGCCTGGCGATCGTATTGTTCAGCTCGTGGTCGTCCGTTGCGACACCATGGCTGAGGAAGTTACCTCACTCGAGGACCTGACGGTCACCGAGCGGGGTGCTGGTGGCTTCGGTTCGACTGGCGGTGCATGATGGACATGTCCCCGTTTCAGACCTTCATCCACCAGTCCAAGTACGCCCGCTGGCGGGACGACCTCGGTCGCCGCGAGAACTGGGGCGAGACCGTCGACCGCTGGTGGGGCTGGATGCTTACCAAAGCGCCAGCTCTCAGCGACCGACCTGAGATCCGGGAAGCTGTATATAATCTTGAGGTGATGCCGAGCATGCGTGCTCTCATGACCGCAGGCAATGCAGCCGACCGCGACAACACCTCTGTTTATAATTGTTCATATATCGATCTCGATTCCCCCATCGCTATGGCCGAGCTCCTGTACATTCTGATGAATGGTACCGGCGTAGGCTACTCGGTGGAGAAACGGGTCATCGATAAGTGGGGTACCATCCCCGAGGATATCACCCGCGACGAGTCCGTCGTGATCAAGGTGGCAGACTCAAAGGCTGGCTGGGCTGATGCCGTCAAGGCACTGCTCACCAACCTTATGGATGGCGTACACCCCACCTGGGACATCAGCGGGGTTCGCCCGGCTGGTGCTCGTCTTAAGACCTTCGGAGGGCGTGCAAGTGGCCCGGGTCCGTTGGAAGACTGCCTTCGGTTTATTACCAACGCAGTGTACAACGCCCGCGGCCGCGCTTTCCGCCCCATTGAGGTGCATGACATTGCGTGTGTCATTGCTAACTCTGTAATCGTTGGCGGCGTGCGCCGCTCGGCCATGATCTCGTTGTCCGATCTGGATGACCATGAGATGGCCCGAGCGAAGTCAGGGAACTGGTGGGAGAAGCACTCCTACCGTTCCCTGGCTAACAACTCGGCTGTTTACACTCACCGTCCTGAGATGGACGTGTTCATGGAAGAGTGGCTCAGCATCTACCGGTCGTACTCCGGCGAGCGTGGCATCTTCAATCGTGAAGCTGCACAGAACTGCTCCAAGGAGATTGATCGAGACGGTGATCATCACTTCGGGACTAACCCCTGTGGTGAGATTACGCTCCGCCCAATGCAGTTCTGCAACCTCACCGAGGTCGTGGTCCGGCCGGGCATGAGTACGGTCGAGCTCAACCGCCGCGTCGAGATCGCTACGATCATCGGCACGGTACAGTCCATGTGTACCCACTTCCCGTACCTGCGGAAGGCTTGGCAGCGTAACTCTGAAGAGGAACGACTGCTCGGCGTCTCGCTTACGGGCATCCAGGACAACCGCGACCTCGCTCTCGACACTACGGCCCTGCGCGACGCCCGTCTCGTGGCCGTGCAGACCAACGATATCTGGGCTCACAAGCTCGGCATCGAGTCAAGCCGCGCTGTCACCACGGTCAAGCCTTCGGGCACCGTGTCCTGCCTCGTGGACTCAGCGTCTGGTATCCACCACCGCTACGCACCGTTCTATATCCGGCGAGTCCGCATCGACAAGAAGGACCCACTGTTCCAGCTCATGTTCGACTCTGGTGTGCCAGGTGAGGATTGTGTCAACAACCCCACCAACACCTACGTGTTCGACTTCGTCGTCGGCTATGACGGCCCGAAGACTCGAGGCACGGCCAAGGACATGATGGACGACTGGTCCGTCATCAAGCGATTTTGGACCGACCATAACCCGTCGGTCACGATCGAATACAAGTCTGAAGAATTTATGGCGCTAGGCGCTGATCTGTACGATACTCACTGGGATATTGCCCAGGGTTTGTCGTTCCTTCCCCGGAGCGAGCATGTGTACAAGCAAGCTCCCTACGAGGAGATCAGCCACGAAGAATACGCGCGCCGCGTGGCCGCCTTCCCTGTCATTGACTGGGACCGGCTGTCTGAATATGAAGCTGAGGATAACACTAAGGGCTCGCAGACGTTCGCCTGTTCGGGCAACTCCTGCGAAGTCGTAGACATCACGGAGAACAACGATGACTGATATTAAAATGATCCTCAAGGCTAAGCTCCGCCGTGGAGCTAGCCTTGGGGCGGGGGAAATGTCCCTCGTTATTGGTGATATTCTAACCCTCATCGAGGAAATGGAGGCTCAACTTGAAGCACTCAACAGTAAGCTCGATGCCCTCCCTCGAGGAGGGAATCGCGGATCTAAGAAAACTGCTGACAGTTCCAAAGTACAGCTCGACGAAGAGCGCTGAGGACATTGCACGTGAGCAGGCCTTTTATGCGGGACAGCTTTGGGCTATGCAGAAGCTCGAGTCTCTTGAGTTCCGCTGGAAGGAGGGCACCAAATGAGTGCCAGCATCTATAATTTTGATAATATGTATAACGACTTCCTTGCCACGACCGGGATCAATGTAGGCGACACTCTTAATGAGAGCGGCTACAGTGATCTCGGTTGGGTTAAGGATTTCAAGTATATGGGTGACTCTCAGCAGGGCACCCCCGGCCGCTACTCGTTTCAGCATCAGAAGTGGGCCGGCGCTACTGGACCGCAGGCTTCTGGTGGTATGTTCGGAGAAGCAACAGGTCCTGTGTTCTCACAGAATCTGTTCGAGTCGACCGGCGCTCGCGTGGCCAGCTACGGAGCTCAGCGCTTCATGGCCGAGCGTGGTGCCGAGGATATGGAGAAGTATGAAGACTGGGCTCGTCAGGGTTCCACATACCAAGCTCAGGTTGAAAGCATAATGCAGACGGCTGGTCTACAGGACGAAGCCTACATGAGCATGCAGGCCGATCTTGATAAGGCTCGAGCTGGGCTTGCCAGTGGTCCTAGTAAGACCTCATCCATGGGTGCTTACTCGCAGGCTGCCAAGCGGCAGATGCAGGCTACACAGCGGACTATTGCTGAGCTTGGTGGTGCAACGGCACCGCAGGCAATGCAGTCTGATCTTACTTTTAAGGATCCTGTCACTGGTGCCACGCGTAGCTTTACTGATGAGTTCGACGAAGCCGGCGCTTACAACAGCATGGCTACTCTTGACGACGCTCGTAACTTCGTTAACACCAAGTACACGACGCGCCGTGATGAGATCACGTCAGACCTCTATGGTAAAATGGCCTCAGATAAGGGCTTTAGCGTCGAGGACTTTGATGCTGATTCAGACTTCATGTCCGCGTTCAACTCGGCCGATGCTCTGTACAAGGACAAAGGCGGTATTGGTAAGGGCTACGTTAAGCTCGGTGACACTGGCTTTACTAACGATAGCTATAACGATGCTAAGCGTTTTATTGAATCTTATGACGAAGTTACGAAGTTCGCAGAGTATCGTACTCTGGCCGAGCTCAGCGGTGGTACCGAGGGTTACTTCGGCAACACCTACCAGGGCGAAGGTACGGCAGTCAGCGGTACTCAAGCTCTCATGAGAGCTCAGGATTATGATATCAACAAGGTACTCGAAGACATGGCGTTTGATACCCATGCTCGATTTGAAATCGGGGATCTGCAGGATATCAATCGTACTCGTGATGAGTTCAATCGTCGCAAGAGTCTCGCGGAGTCAACCGCTCTTGACGTTGAGCGTCGTAACCAGATGAACAAGGATAGGCAGCAGACGCTGCTTGAGGAAAAGCGTAAGTACGAGATGACGCTGGAACAGCAGAAGCAGGAGTACGCGTCAACTCTCTCGAGCTACGGTGCTTCTGAAGATGAAGCCGGTAGCATTTCATTTAGTAACATTCGACCCCAATAGGAGGTACTACAATGCACCACTATAGAGCATTCAAGGGTGGGCCTCTCTTCTTTGGAGGTTCGCCTGTCATTCAAGGCGGTATGTCTCAGGCTGAGATGACCGCCATGCTCGAGCGCCAAGCGCTTGACAACGATCGTATGCTGGCCAACGCTGCCGATGAGGCAGCCGCGCTTCAGGACAAGCTCGCCCAGAAGGACGACGAAATGAAGCTGATTATGGAACAGCAGGAACGCCGCACTCAGCAGGACCTCGCCAAGGCTCAGAAGGCGCTTGACGTCGAGCTCGATGCCCAGCAGGATGTGGATGAAGAAGATGACCTAGAGGCAGACTTCGGCAAGCTCGAAGCTGCTCTCGCAACAGGCCTCGGTCGCGGCACCACTGGTGCTAACACCCGGCCGGTTTGAGGTGATCTATGCCTAAGAACCTGGCCAAGCCTACTGAAGATACTACGATCGCTGCTCGGTTTAATCACCTTGACAGTGTGCGTGACATGAAGCTCGAGCGATCCCGATACATGGCATCCCTCACGCTTCCCACTCTGTTGCCGCCCAACGGCATCACCAACACCTCGGAACTGCCCAAGCCTTATAGCTCTGTTGCAGCCCGAGGCGTTACCAACATGGCCAGCCGTATGCTGTCCGCTCTGATCCCGCTCAACGATCTTCCATTCTTTAAGTTTGACTTGAATGATGGGACTGAGCCTTCAAGCGAGGCGTATGGCTACATGGAAAGCCTGGCACACCAGGTGTACGCTAAGCTTACCGCGAACAACATGCGTGAGTCCATCTTCATGGCGCTCCAGCATCTTATCGTTTCTGGTGATGTGCTTGTCGTTATGGATGATGATTATTCTTTCCGTATCTACCGCCTCGACCAGTACGTGGTCCGACGGGACATCGACGGCTCCGTTGTTGAGATTATCTATCTCGACTGGAAGCCCAAGGATCCCAACAACCCGGCGTACGAGGCATTTGATAACCAGTTCTTCCCCAGCTCATGGAACGCTATGTCGGCTATGCCTGACTACGAGGCGTACTTCAACCGCGTGGTGTGGAACGACAAGGAAGGAACCTGGGACTTCTGGTCTGAGGACGCAGAAGGAAATAAGATTGATTCTGGCGTCTTCGCCGCCTCGCCTTTCATGGCGATGCGATGGATGGGCGTCACCGGTGAAGACTACGGTCGAAGCCACTGTGAGGAAATCCTCGGCGATATGGAAACGCTCGAAGCGTATACCAAGTCGATGATTGATGGTATGACGGCTGCGTCCACCTTCTGGGTGGCCGTGGATCCCGCCGGTATCACCGAGCTGGACGACATCGCGGAGTCTCCCAACGGAGCTTTCGTCGGTGCCCGACAGCAGGATGTGTTCACGGTCTCGCCTGCCCAGACGATCAGCCCACAGCTGAGCGCCTGTCAGACGGCCGTTGAACAGATGCGCCGCGAGGTTGGCAACGCCTTCCTCCTCGGTTCGGCAGGCGTCCGCTCGGCTGAGCGCGTTACGGCTACGGAAGTTCGAATGATGGGCATGGAGATCGAGAACGTTCTCGGCGGTGCCTTCAGCTCGATCGCTCGTGCTATGCTCCAGCCGATCATCCGCCGTACTATCACCCTTATGATTAAGGAAGGTGCGATTGATGAACGCCTGGCCGCCGAGCTTACCTCGGATGGTCAGCTCTCAGTGAACGTGGTTACCGGTCTGCAGGCTCTTAGCCGTGACTCGGATCTAACCAAGCTGATGCAGATGGGTGAGATGGTTCGTAACCTCCCGCCCGAAGCTATTCAGTCGTTCAAGTGGACGGAGTATGCATCATCGCTTATCTCCGCCATTGGTTTTGACCCGCGCAACTGGGTTGCTTCTGAGGAGGAGCAGCAAGCTGCGCAACAGCAACAGATGCAACAGCAGATGCAGATGCAGGCACAGGGCGCCGTCTCCCAGGGAGTCGCGCAGGGTGTCGGCCAGGCTGCACAGACTGGTATCACTGAAGCTGCAATGCAAATGATGGGTGGACAGGCCAACCCGGCCGCTCCGCCTATGTGATTTTTAGGAGAACACTATGTCAGAAGAAAATCCCGATTACCGTGAAGAAGCTCCCGTTGAATCTACCACTCCTGGTGCTGATGCACCTATGACGACCGAAGCTATGGCTGGTCTCGCTGAGGTTAAGGCTGACCCGCTGGCGGATCCCGCCGCTGTTCAGGCTGCCCACGAGCGAGCCATGTTCGAGCGACACGTCGCAGACCAGGGTTCTAAGATTCCCGAGAACTTCGCTGATGCTGGTGCTTGGTTCGACTCCCTCAAGGGAGCTCAGGCTAAGTACACCCAGACTCAGCAGGAGATCGCTGATCTCAAGAGGCAGTACGAAATGTCCGGGTCAACTAACAACCCGAACCATACTGCTCCCGCTGAACCGGCTCCTGAAGCAGCCCCGGCCATTACCCCGGCCGAGCCTATGCTTGATGAGCTTCGTATTCCCGAGACCACTGAAGCAGCTCCCGCACCGGAAGCTCCTGTCAGCGGTCCCGTGTCTGAAGCGGACTACGAAAAGTGGAATGTAGAAGTCGCGACGTCCGGTAAGCTCTCACCCGAGAGCCGCACCGAGCTTCGCGCAAAGACTGGCTTCACTGAAGCCATGGTCGATGACTTTCTTGAAGCACAGCAGGCCAAGCGCCAGCAGGCATTCAACAAGGCAGCGGCCGTGGTTGGAGACGGAGCCAAGCTCTCGAAGATCCTGCGATGGGCCGCGAACAATTTCTCTGGCGAGCAACTTCAAGCTCTCCAGACGGGACTCGCTGGCCCCTCGTCGGAGCTGACTCTTCGAGGACTTACCTCGGCGTTTGATGCGGCTAACGCTGACGCTGAACCCGCACGTAAGGTTGATACGGTTACTCCCGCAACCGCCCAACCTGTGCGACTCCCGGGCTATAAGTCTATGGCTGAATACAGCATGGACAAGTCCAACCCGCGGTACGCTCGGGACGAGAAGTTCCGAATGGCCGTGGACCAGCGGGCTGCCTATACTGATTGGCGTACGCTTCAGTGATAACGGTGATCCCCTCTTTAGAGCTGGCTCTCACCTGACTCATTGATCTAACGGATGTGATTCCCTCAGCAGGAGCAACCTCTTCCGGAAGTATCAAGCTCAGTCTAAGCAACGTGTTCACTTACTTGTTCGATTTAATAATGATTCATAAACAAAAGGAGCCTAACAATGGCTTACCCCGATCTGACTAACACTGATATGGCTTACCGTATTGATAACACTGCCGCCACCTCTGGCGTCAACCCTGGCGTCGCCCCCGACGGCGACCAGTCCGGCATTGCCGGTGCTGGTAAGCTTTGGCTGCCCATCTGGAGCGGCGAAGTCCTCCACGCGTACGACGAGTACCGCATGTTCGAGCCGATGGTCACCTCGAAGACCATCTCCTCCGGTCGTCTGATGGAATTCCCGATCACGGGTACCGTCAGCCTCAAGCCGGCGTGGGACGCTGGTGAGTACCTCATGGGTGACAACAACTCGAAGGCCACCACCTTCTCCGTGGAACTCGACAAGCGACCGATGGCCGCTCACTTCGAGCTCGACAACATCGACCTCATGATCACCCAGTGGGAGTACCGTCAGGAACTCGCCCGCCAGGCTGGTCAGACCCTCGCCAACGCGCGAGACAAGCAGATCGCTGCGTTCCTCGCTGGCGCTGCCGGCGTTGATAAGCTCATCGACGATCCCCGTATCGGCCTCAGCTACGCTGCGCCGTTCGCGATCGGTTCGGGCAACACCGCTGACGAGGCCCTCGCGGTTCTCGAAGGCATCGAAGAGTTCTGCGTCGAGCTCCAGGAGAACGACGTTCCGGTCCAGGGCTGCTACTGCATTGTCCCGCCGAAGCTCTTCCAGCAGATCCGTCGTCTCGGCGTTGCCGACGGCGCGGATACGGCGATGAACATGCAGCCGATGTTCGGTGGCGTTGCCGCCGCCGGTGGCCTCGGTGCTCAGTTCACCCAGGGCATGAACTCGCTCAGCGACCGTCTCACCTACATGGGTGTCACGATCCTCAAGAGCAACCACATCCCCGTGACTGACGGCGAAGTCGTTGGTCAGGACCGCTACACCGTCAATGGTTTGACCGCCAAGGTCCGTGGCCTCATCTTCTGCTCCGAAGCCGTTGCTTCGATCCGCAAGACTGGCCTCGTCGTTGACACCGAAGACGACATCCGTCGTAACACCACGTTTACCGTGGCTTCGATGTTCTCCGGTACCGGTATCCTGAAGCCTGAGCTCGCTAAGGTTCTCGTTGGTGACGCCAAGGGCGCCGTCGTTAGTCGCTCGACTTACCTCGGTCTCCTGGACACCAGCGCCGGCCAGTTCGGGTACGTCTCTGCGTGACACTACTCTCTGTAAGGATGATGGTTTTTAACTTCATTACAAACAGAGAGCAGGTGATCATACATGAGCAGGTGTATCTACTGATCTAACGATCTACACGCCGGCGGCCCCTTAACTGGGGTCGTCGGTTTTGTGCTGTCTTCCATGACAGTCGCCGCGCTATCTAGCGGTGATGACGCCCCCGTAGCCGGTAGCTCCTAGCGGGGCTACCGGTTTTTTAACCCTAATCTCATTTGAAAGGAGACTATCATGGGTGCTATGACTAGAATTGATGCTGTCAACCAGTGTCTCCTCGCTGCAGGCGAAGCTATCGTCTCAGACTTGGAAAACCAAAGTGGCGTTGATACGTCCATCGCTGAATACCTTTTGAACCAGTTCACGGACGACTACCAGTTCCGCGGGCTGGCAAACAACCGATACAGCAAGACTCTTACTCTCGATGCTGATGGGCTTGTCCGACTTCCGGCAACCATCATCAGCCTCGACTTTAACTCGCTCCTCACCAATGCCGAAGGCAATGTGGTACGAGTCTCCATTAAGAATAATAATGGATCCTTCTACCTCTGGAACGTGACCGATCAGACGTCTGACTTCTCGGCCTACTCGACCGAAGAGATCAAGGCTACGCTCATCGTGTCTGTTGAGTGGGAAGATATCGATACGCCTGGGCAGCGAGCAATCGTAGCCTCTGCTGCTCGTCGATATCAAATGCTGACCCAGGGTGACCAAGGTGCAGATGCGTACCTCGCTCAGGATGAGGCTATGTATAACATGAAGGGCAAGGCTCGTGACGTGGACAGCAAGCGCAAGACCATCTGGGACTCGAGCTCAGCTCAGACCCAGCGCGCCGTGTTCCGCGGCAACTCGAGCTCGCCCGACTTCCGTCGATGGAGAGGCACAACGTCATGATTAACAACCAGCGGGGACGGATGTTGTCCACTAATATTCCTATCAACACTCTTTCTGGCGGTGTTGGCCGTCAGGCCCCGTCGAAGCGTCTGCCTACCGAAGCACAGGAGCTCTCCAATATGATGGTGACCGTTGAGCGGTCCATGGAAAAGCGACCCGGTGTGGAGGTTATGAAGCTTCAGAATCTTGACGGTGAAAACCCCAACGACTACAACTTCGAGAAGCTCGGCTTGCCTACCACGGCTAAGCCCGACTTCTTCTGGCACTCGCTGTCTGACGACGCTCGCTATCTGATCGTCGTGGACAGGGCTGCTGTGTCTGGCGTAGATAAACTGTTCTACGTTTACTTCTTTAATCAGAACACTGACATCTTCGAGAATCATACTCAAGAAGATCAGAGCTCGATCGATGCGGATCTCTGGGCGTACCTTGTGTACGAGCCGGACACTCCGCTCGAGTTCGTAGCCAAGGGTCAGAACCTCGTCTTCCTGAACACCATGGTGCAGGCTGGCTACACTAGCCGCCTCCACACGTTCACGGCCGACGAGAAGCTTGACGGCGCTGACACCGAGGTCGGAGACACCGAATGGTGTATGCTCGGGCTCGATGGTCAGTTCAAGACTACTAATAATCCTGGTGATCCTAAGGACTACGTTCGTGATCCCAAGGGACTCGAGGTTGCCTACACCACGGCTACCAAGGTTGACCCTCAGGGTATCGCGGTCTACTGGGACTCATACTCCTCGTACGCTCGTGGTACCGAGGTGCTCGTGCTGCCTGGTCAGCATACAGATACCACCGGGCCAACGTCCAGCGACAACGGTCTGCACTCGAATGGGCCAATTCCTAATGTGGATTATTACATTCTACAGGCTGTTGCGGCCGTAGTTGCCCCTAATGCAGAGCTGGGAGACAAGGGCAACTGGGTTGTGGTTGCTACCACTGACTCGAACTTTGTTCTACCGTCTTACACCGAACCGCTGCCGGCTCTTGATCCAGCTCGTACTCCGATCGAAATCAATGTCAAAGACTGGATCTACCCAGACTCAAGCAAGCCTCAGTACGGCCAGTCCGTGCCTACGTTTGCTGACATCAAGTTCCCTCCGCCGGAGGTCGACGTAACTACTGGTAACAATGGTGCTGAAGACATGTTGGCCGCGCTGTATGGTCTCGAGCTATCAAGCACTACTAACAGTGCTGAAGGTAAGATCTACTACGTGAACGCCGGGTATCAAGGCAACCCTCCAGGCTACTACCTTATGAAGTCTGTGGATTCTCCGCACACTATGAAGGTTCGTACCCCTGACGCCTACTCTGTACTTGATCCTAACCGCATGCCGGTTGAGCTCGAGTTCGCAGGCGTGGACAACGGCAAGACGCTGTGGGAATGGTCTACTCTCGAATGGGAGCACCGTACCTCGGGCACTGTCGAGACTAACCCTGGACCATCACCGTTCAAGGACGGCAAGACTGCTGCTCTCAAGACCGTGGCCTTCTTCCGAGATCGCCTCTGGTTCTCCGCGAGCGACGTCGTGTTCTCGTCTCGAGCCGGTGACTACACTGATCTGTGGCTTGACGATCCCGGTCTGATCATCGATAGCGATCCTATCGACATCGCGGCCTCGTCTAACAAGTATACCCCGATCACCGCCATGGTGCCGTTTAACGAGTATATGTTCGTCAACACTAATGCTGATACTCAGTACGAGCTGATGGGATCTGAGAACCAGATCACTCCGTTCACTGCTGAGCTTCAGCCGATGACGTTCTACTCGACCGCACCCCTGGTAAAGCCGCGTACTCTTGGTAACAACATCTTCTTCTACGATAGACAGAGGCTGTATCTTTACCTTGGTCGCGGTGGCTCGCTGTCGACGGCCGTTGAGCTGTCACAGCACTGCCCGAACTATCTGCCCGTAAACTACGGTGCCGTAGCGGTTGCTACCGCTCAGGATACCATGATCGCCGCAGACGCTGATATCCCCGGCCGGCTCGTGATGTACACGACTCGCTATCAGGGTGATCAGGTTCTTCAGAACGCATTCTATGAGTACATGGTCACTGGTGACCCTCTGTCTATGAACGTGTGGGAGAATGATCTGTATATGGTTAACAAGCTGGATGATGAATATACTATTCAACGTCTTAACATGCGACAGCCTGAAGAGCAGGTTCCTCGACTTGACAACCGCCAGTCTGTGGCGTTGTACTTCAAGGACACTCCGCTCGATAGCACTGATATCGTCGACCCGGCCCTCGCTGTTGGCTACAATGCTCACTTCGACGCCGCGGCCGGCGAGACTACGATTCGAGTGCCCTACCGCTACGACGAGGACAAGCTTACTATCGTTACCTCACCAGACTTCGATAACGCAGCATTCATCTCTGCGACATTGGTGCCGGGTACTGTTACGCAGAACTCAGGCTATACCGAGATCGTGGTCAAGAATGCGATCATCACTGAAGCTCCGGCTGACGGCTCTCGTATCTGGATCGGTACTGACTACACGGCCTACGCCGAGCTCAGTCAGCAGTTCGTTCGCGATGGTGAGAACAACCCTCAGGAGGGCGTGCTTAATCTCGCGTCCATGATTACTCGTCACTTCGATACCGGCAACTATGACGTCATCGCCCAGCGGCGCGGACGGCCTACTCAGATGATTATCGAAGACTATAATGATCGAGCCGGCAACGTCGCTCTGCGGACTGCCATGACCTCGTTTGCGGCGCGTCAGGCTGACACGTCCGTCAACTCGTATCTCTCGGTGCCGAATCTCGAGTACCAAGGCGAGCTCACGAGTAAGATCCTCGGGTTCTCAGACAAGACAAACGTTTTTATTGCCAGTGATTACTGGACCCCAATGAACATTACGAACATCACAATACGAGGTAAGTTTAAGCAAACCTCTTCCTCCGTGTTGTAGTGTTCTCCTCCTCTGGCCTTCGATTATCGAAAGGTAATCGGGGGCTTTAACATCTAACATAAGGAGCCTACAATGGCCACTTTTGATTCAACGAATATTCAAATCACCTATGTCACTAACGCTAATGGCTCCGTCTATAGCTACAGTGGCATGCCTCTTTCGGACAGTCTTCCGGAAGCTAGCCAGGTTGAGATTCGATTCAACCCTACGATCGTGTATGCTGATAATACCCAGGGCGGTGGCGGCACGTCGGTTGAGGTTTCCAGCCTGACTCCTAAGATTCAGGAGGCGATTATTGTCCTGCCTGGCACTCTGTACTCTGTTGACACTGATCAGAACACCGTCACGGTCTCGCCTCTTGGTGATACTGCGATTAGTATTCCCGGCGTAAGTACGATCTACTACCGGCCTCAGGTGGCTGACGCCTCCTCGAGTACACCGATCGTTATTCGACGATCAACTGATATTAACTCCGCGGTTGTCACGTTTGCGCCGGGCGCTCGACTTACGTCAGGCATGCTGAACGCGAGCGCGACCCAGCTGCTGCACGCCTCTCAGGAACTCTCTGCCTTCTCTGGCGGTGGCTCCTCTAGTAGTGGTAGTGGTGGCGGAAACACCGGACCTCTCGATCTCTCGGGTAACGTCCTCTGGGACATTGGCAACGTCAGCATCCCAGCTGGCAACGGTATTCTCGAGTATGATGGAACGAATATCGTCATTGGCGCAGGCGGAAGCCTTGTGCCGACTGGCGGAGCGGACGGGTTCGTGCTTGCCAAGGCAAGTGCGGCCAACGGTGACACCGAATGGTTTGATATCCAGGGTGAGGTCGTTGCACCGCTGTTCGCGGAGAATGCCAATCTTGGTAGCCGCGTAAGCGCTGTAGAGTCGGTAACCCAGAAGCAAGACTACGACCAGCCTGGAGGTGTGCCTACCACTACGTTCACTGGTGATATTTCCACAGTGTCTCATCCCCAACAAGGCGGTGGTGATATCTCAGCGACTGGCGATATCTCAGCTACTGGTGATATCTCAGCTGTCAAGTATGTGCTCGACAACGGAGACGCAACCCCGCCGAACCTTACGTTCGACAATACCACCAATGGTACTTACAACAACGTTCAGCTGAACATCCCCGGTACTGACACCGGCGGTGGTTCATACGTTACTCGAAACCAGGATGGCAGTGTTATCCGTAACACCAACGCCTCTGGCTATGAGTGGTTCTATCAGGCTGGTAACGACTTCACTGATACGTCCACCTGGCGTCAAGACGGGGCGATTCTTATTGATCCCCGTGCTACGCAGTCTAGTTCCGGTGAGAATTACTCTCGTGTACTGAACTGGAACCGAGGTGACAGCTATCAAAATCATTATGTCATTAACGATCACTCGAACCGCAGTATGTGGCGAGATGATGCAAATACATATACCTATGTTATGTCCCCAGGCGACATTGGCGGAGAGGTCTTCTCTGCTACGAAGCTTATTAGCGGGACGAAAACGAATATTGCTAAAATCGACAATGACGGCAATGCCTACTTCCGCGGTAACCTTACGGTCGACGGTACTGTGACCGAAGGCTCTGATGCGACTATCAAGGACTACGTCCCTGGACAGGATCCTTCCGGTTCGGTTATCGACAAGGTTCAGAGCCTCTCGACTCTCGGTGCTTGGGAGTATAAGGATAATCCTGGTGTGTACCACTACGGTCCCACTACTCAGGATCTCGCGGCTGTCGGTCTGGACATTGCGAAGGGCGTTGATAACCAGCTGCCTGCTGGTCCTACTGAAGAAGCCACGGATGAAACCGATGCTTCTAGCGGCACCGCTGCTACGACTGCTACGCAGACCCTTGAGACTCTTTCGATGACAGGTCTTCTGACCAAGGCTGCTGCAGAGCTTAAGGATCTTAGCGATGATTCGTTTACCGCTATTGAGGCGCTTGACGATTATCTTATTAATGATCTGACCCCGTTCCTCACGAACCTTAACGATCGTATCGCGGCTCTTGAGAATGGAACTCCTGGACCTGCTCCCGGCACTATGCCTGATCCCCCTGTACTTGACCTCCCCGGCCTTGGCGCTGGTTGAAAGGAAAACTAGATGTCTAAAATTACAGTGAATGAGCTTCCTACGCTCACTAATCCAAACTTCACGACGGGCGACTACTTCCTTGTATGGGATGAGTCGACTGGTCAATCATGCAAGTTCGCCGTCTCTCAGTATCGTCAGGATGTCCTTGACTTTGGGATGACCGGCGGTAACTACAACGGTACGCTTGATGCTAATCTTAACTCGAGCATCGTTCTTCCTAGCCCCGCTAACGGAGACTGGTTCTTCGTTGATGTGGCTGGTACGATCGAGGGTCTTGACGTTGACGTTCACGATATCGTTAAGTACAATGGCACCTCTTGGGATCGAGTCCCTCGCAGCATTGCTGCAGCGGCTAACTCCCGGCAGACCCTGCTCAGCACCAACGTCAGCATCGCTGCTGGCTCGGAGCTTGGCGGAGCTGACCCCACCGGGCAGAACCCCGGCTGGTACTACAAGAATACGACTAACAACAAGATCAACTGGTACTTCTACGGAGGCACCGGTGTATTCACCGAAACCAACTATGGCAACCTCGCTACGATGTGGGCCGTGGTTAACCTGGTGAACGGTTACTTCTACATGCAGGCTTACACCAAGCCCACCGGCAGCGGTGACGCTTCGTGGTACAAGTCTCGCATCAACTGGGATGATGACTCCGGTCAGCTTCTCCAGAACAAGCCTGACGGTCGATACCTCGTCTACACTGGCGATGCCGAGCACACTGCGGCAGTCCACCCTGAGATCGCTGAGGCTCAGCGTATCCAGCTCCCTGAGTCTACCTCCTTCTCGGACGGAACCAAGGGAACTGACGAAGACATCTGGCTGCTGGCTCTGTCCACCAGCTCGGGCTTCGCCGAGGGACACAACGAGTTCACGGTCGAAGAGGTTGGTTATCAGTTCGGTACTCAGAAGCACACGATGGATCTCGTCGGCGTGCCTGAGTTCCCTGATGTGGTTGAGGCCGACCCCCTGTTCAGCGCTAGCTTCAAGGGCAACTTCGCCAACGAGGCTGCGCTCCCCGCCGCTACGGCTGGGCAGTGGGCGATCAACGATGATACTGATTCGATCTGGATCTATGACGGTGATACGTCTGACTGGGTTGAGGCTAAGGGCGAAGACGCGGCTCCGGTCGCTGACGTTCCTTACGTCTACTCCTACGGTGACGACAACGGCACTCAGACTGGCTACGGCTGGATGAATGCTGACTCCGCTATCTGGGACGCACTGCCTAACGGCAACCTCCAGGCTAATGGCGGCTCGTTTAAGCCCACCGATGCTACGGTCAAGTTCGCTACGCTCAAGAGCGCTGGTGATGCTGTGACCCTGCAGGGCGTGGACTTCGATAGCTTCGGATCGTACTACTACCGTGCCGCGTTCTTCTACGCTCAGGGTGGCTACACCGTGGACTTCGAGGATTACGTCTACACTGATGTGGGCTCGGGCTACAACTACTACGTCGAAGGAACTGCCGACACGACCAAGGTCTTCGGCCACAACTGCTACGTTCGACCGTACATCGGTACCTCGTCGTACGCCAGTGGCATGACCCCGGTTACCCCCGGCAGCAACTACACTCCCGCTGATCTCACCAACGTCGACCTGACGTGGCGTATCGCGGACATGGGTGCTGGTGACCTCCGCCTGGAAATGCTGGTAGACGGCGTCATTATCTGTCGCTCCCTTCGAGCGCTGGTTGATGGCTTTGCTACTAATGGTATTGATATTTATATTCTCTCCAAGAGGCATCAGGTCTGGCCGCAGCCCTCGGGCGCAGCCGTCAATGATCCCAACCCTCCGGTTGGCGACACCTGGCCCGGTCCTCATACGTCTGGCGTGGACTTTGACTCGGTGAACAACCGCATCCGGATCCCCGGCGCTGCGATCAATGCTGAGGCTTACCACCCGGATGACAACTCCGCCTTCTCCGTGTCGGCGCAGTTCCAGTTTGATGGCTCGATCTCGAAGCGGTATCCCCTGTACACCACGGCTGAGATGTCCTTCGACATCGCTTCCACTGGCTACTACGGATATATGCAGACGTTCTCTCACGACGCAACGTGGAACACCAGCTCAGACGTCTGGTACGATTCGTACGACAAGGCTTACAACGGCAGCGTCAATGCCATGACGTACACCTGGACTGGTAAGAGCGCTAGCGTTCTTCCCCGCCATGGTACGTTTGGTACGAGTGGTACTCAGAAGTGGCTTCGCACGGACCTCAAGGGGTTCTATGACGAAACCACCAAGATCTTCACCCCTGATGACAACGGTGCCTACCTGTGGCAGTACGCCGCGTACCCCGGCAATAGCTGGTCGCTTGCAATGAATGCCGCTGGTAACTGGACCCGGTTCCTGTCGAACTGGCATGCTCTCAACAGCGGTGGCGCTAACGTCTACAACCAGACAATCATTAACTCCCCGGAGTACGGCCCCGGCGCTGGTACTCTGATCGACGGCGAGCGATTCCCTCACGGGCATATTGTTCCCCAATCTGGTTGGTCGTTCCACATTAACGGTGAACATGTTGGCTCCAAGACGAACACAGGTAACAATCCCGTGAACTGGCTCAGTGATGGCTCGGATGCTTTCATTGGTATGCGCTCGTACAACGCTGACTTCTCCAACACTTACTACGGTGGTGGTACGTCGATGAATGAGTGGACTCTTACGTCCCCTCTCGAAGGTGACGCGATTGCTACTCTGCACACGGCCATGAACTCCGCGGTCGACCTGCGGACTTGGCTGGACACTGTTGACGGCGCTACGATGCGCCTCTATTACCCCATGGCTGATGACCTCAGCACTGGCGTGATCAAGGACTACTCAGGCAACGGCTTCGATGCCGCTATTGAAGGGATCGACTGATGGCATTGTTTGAAGAACATACATATAAGATGATTCAGAATCTCGACGCCGGTATCACCGATCCCGCGCTTTATATCATTCATGACACGACCGATAGCATGAACGGTAACGTTCGATGGACTATGGTTAAGGATCATCGACCGAATCTTACGGGCAACGATGCTACGGACTACGGTCCTCTTGCGGTCGTTGCTAACCTCACGGACGACGAAGCAGCTGACGCGGTGCTCTCACACCTCTTTAACAACTACTCGTCTATGACTCCTGATCAGGTTATCTCGATCGTGAAGCCTATGATGCTTCGTGACGAGGGTATCTTGACCGACGTGCGGCGAGGTGCGATCTCGTACTTCTACGCTAAGGACCAGGACGCTGCTGGTCGTGCTGCCTCGCTCGTTGCCTACGGTAACGCGCTCAACATGGCTACTGCAGGGTCCGTCGAGGGTTGCCTCGAAGCTCTACTGCTCATGGCCGGTACCGGCTCTATCCCTCCTGGGGACGAGGCGTTCACCGCGACCATCACGCAGGATCTTCAGGAGTATCTCCTCAAGTTCCCCCGATGACACTTCTCAGCACGAGCTGACGACCGGCCCTCATCCCAGAGATGGGGTGAGGGTCTTTTACTTTATTAATTCTACAAGGAGATCCATAATGGACAGACTCTTAGTATTTCAATACCTCAAGGATGGTGCAGGTAACTACCTTCTTGACGGTACCGACAACCTTATTGTAAACGCAACATCGGAATATCCGGTGGAGCTTTCCACTGCGGGTATCGCTTCTCATCGAGGTGACCTCCGCGCTGTGAACTCGTTCTCTGTTATCGCGAACGATGCCGGAGACGACTGGACCTTGATTATCAATCAGTATAATCTTGTCGGTCGTTTCCCCTCGCAGGCCACCGCTCTTGGTGCTCTCGTTGGATGCTTTATCCACGCGGGTGCTACGCAGGACGGCCTCGAGTTTATGATCAGCGAACTGGTGCAGGATGGCCTCGGGCAGATCGACGAGGATGGGGATAACCTCATGTCTCAGAAGATCCAGAACGGTGAGTTCATCGGTACACTTCGTAACTTTAACAAGGATCTGTGGGCTGGTACCACGAACTCGATGCAGCAAGACCTACTTGTTGTTGGGAATGTTACGGAACAGCTTCTGCTTGCCGATCCGCTGCAGACCATTGTGGTCCCGGCGCGGTACGATACTAGCTACAGCTTTGAGGTTCGTACTGATAAGCCTTTGCCGAATGCGATCAGCTTGCCCGCCGAGGTTATCCCGGCACTGACCAACGAAAACCTCAGCTTCCCTAAGCAGACACCCTTGGTTGGTGTTGCGTACGAAGCTGACTTCACCGTTGATGGTCTTGATTCTCGTATCCCCGTCAATACGGTGTATACGTGGTCGACTAGCTCTGATGGCGGTCTTAACTGGACTGAGCGGCAGACTGGTTCTTCTAGCTCGTATACCCCTCCCGAAAGCTACGCAGGTCTTCGGCTTCGCTGTGAAGTCGAGCTCTTCTATCTCGATAGCACTTCCACCGGGATCACTAGCTCCGAAGCTACCGGCGTTATTGGACAGATCTGGACGTGGACTAGCGATCCGGGATTGTTTGAATCCACTGTGGGACAGACCATTCAGGTTACTCCTACGTTTGACGCTAGCTTCCAGTCCACCGGAACCGGTCAGGGCGGTAGCTTGATCTATCAAAATGAGTTTATGAAGAATAATGCTACGGTTCAGAACAACGCAGATGCCTTCTATAACTTCAACGGTGATCCGGGTACTTATACCTGCGAGGTCACTGCTATTCAGGCGTTCAATGGTCAGCTTTACCAGAGCACTCAAGACGCTGCACCTCCGGTCATTATTGTTGAGCCTCCTCCGTCCGCAGATGTTGCTGAGATTAGGCTCTTTACGGGCATCGGTCCTTCAGGTACTGAGGTGACCAATAATCCCCCGGCGAATACTCAGCTGTATGCTTATGCTTATACTGATAAGGGTGTACTGATTGATGCTACGGTTACGTGGGTTGGTCCTACTATCCTTGCTGAGGTGGGATCTACCGCGCCTGCAGACTGGACTCCCCTCGCCTTTACCGGCGACGGTGGTACTATTACTGAACAGCAGGGATCCGATCCTAATGAACGTATGTACGACGAGCGAGTGATTGCTCGCTTTATTAGTCCTTTGTTTACTGACGTAGAAAACGAAAGCTCTGTAAGCGTCTTTGCTTACGCTGGTGGTGTTTCAGCGATTGACACCGAAAACAACACGTATACTCGAAATGGCGTTGAGCGCGTTGATTTCTATATTAACGATGGTCCCGCCTATTCAGTGACATCAACTACTATTGATGCTGAAGGCAACGAAGTCTACGTGTGCCCCTTTAACCCCACAGATATTACGACTGATTCGCGGGGCTTTGAGGTTCGAGCCGTTGTTTACCCGACACTTGGAAAGACTCGTATTCTTCAAGGGCCAGAGTTTGAATCAAACAACGGCCGAATAGAGGGTACACCTACTACCGCAGAATTGGTAGCTCACGCGGAAGAATTCAATAACCGAGGTGTGAACCTGTGCCGCTGGACTAAGCAATACTACTTAGATCCGGTCAATGGAAGTGATGCCAATGATGGGCTTAGTTCATCTACACCTAAGGAGACGATGTTCAGCATCGTCGGGGCAAGTGGGGAGCTATACTTCCGTAACATGAAGGTTTATCTCATGGGTACCTCATTCGCGGGTACTAGGTATCTTCTCGGAGGTAGTGCCCCGGATGGTCTTCCTCAGTACCCCGCTGATTCTACTAACGGATCAGTTGGAGTATGGCCGCGTGGTTATTCCGGCAGTGATGTAATTCTTCCCGGCAAGCTAATTGGTACTACTCAGGATCAGACTATCCAATCGACTGGTACCTCAGGAGCCACCGGAAAAATTACGGGTACGATCTTTGATAATCTTACGATTACCACAGAAACTACCGACCCTAGTTACCTCTGGCAAATGAAGGATCCTAACTACAGTAGCTATTTCCAGATTGAAAATTGTCGAACTGGTTATATTACTGACGATAACGCAGCGGCTGCTGCCGCTCACTTTATGGACCCTAACACGACGCCTGTAAATGGTCAGAGTGCTTTGGGTACGTTTGTTCCCTCTGATAACTCTGCGGGCGGTGGTGCAGCTCTTTGTATGTTTAACTGCACAGCAGAATGGGCCGACTGGGGACTTTCTATTAACGAGTCCGTAAACTGCACGGTTGAGAATGGTCTTACTCGTGATTGTATGAATGCCCGTGGCCTGTGTGTTAACGCTACGGTTAAGAATGTTGCTGAGTTTGTGTGGCCCATTGGGTCCATCGCTTACTTTAACAAGGCAAGTGATCAGCAAATTCTTCAGGATTACAACAATGGTGTATTGAATTCGTTCTATGCCGAGACGTCATATACCGTAGATGCCTCTACGGGCAAGCCGCAGGGCGTTGATCTCTCAGTGGTTTGTGTTCCTAACGCAAATGATATTTCTAATAGTGCCTCAGACTTTGACTTTGGCGCTATCCCGGAGAGTGACCCTCTCCACGATGTCCATAAGGACTTCACGCAGATCCAGATAGCGGTACTAGGTAACGGTGTTATCTACCGATACCTGGGAACGGAAGATTATCAGGGCCTGAACGCATCACAGGGTGTGTTTATTTCTAATAATAACGTCATTGATGTTGCTGGTGGTGACAGACCTTGCCGCGTCTTTGATTGCGTCTTTAAGGATATTGTGATTAATAACACTATTCTGGGACAGTACGGCTTTACCGCAGGCTCTTGGTCGAGTGACCTAAACGACCCAGCAGCTTTGGCTCCTGGATATGTTCCACCTTCGACGCCAGCGGCTTTGGATCTTGTGACGCATAATGTTCATATTGATAGCGTTACTACGCCGTCTGCAAGGAATAGTTCTAAGGACGATAGCGATACCTATAGCTTTACTCGGAAGAATTCGTTCTGGTGGTTTGGTGAAGACATGGACAAGGACACCGGAGCTATTCAGCCTGGTGTTGCTCAGTCTACGGTCCAGTTCTCTAGCGGACTTGTTACCAACGGTCAGGAGTTTGATGACGAGACAATTGCTATTGATGCAGTATCTACGGTGATTCCTTCTTGGAATACGTACAATCTAAATAACCTGCTATATAGTAATGTTCCTCCGGTAGATTACACTACTTACGCAGATGGTGAGTATTATGGTACTCCGCCTTCCACTTCTTCGACTATGGTTACCACAACCGCGCCAACAACCTACTTCGAGATTACTCAGGTAGACAGTTCGAGTGGAAACTTGAGACTTCGTGTCAACGGTGGTAACTGGCCGCCAAACGATCCAAGTCAATACCCTGCATACCTTGCAACTTGGGTTGACGGGCTTGGATGGTCTATCCTTGAGTGGAATGGTGTAACCAGCTCTGGCAATCGCTATGTACTTGTCGATGGATATTCCTTCCCGTCGTCAGGTTCTTATGTAGTAAACGACATGGGTGTCATTGCTCTTACGCAGTACGACGGTGACGTTAGTGTCTGGGAGGACTTTGTTTCTCCTTCTTCGGCTGATGACTGGGATACGTATCAGCTCGGTGCTGGTACGGCTCCCGGATATGGCAGCGGTCAGTTGAACCCTACCTTTGACGCTAACTTCCCTCTGGATGCAAACACCGAAGTAGCATTGAACACCTTCAGCGGATACACGAACAACACCAGAAGCTATTTCGCGACCTCAGCTAACCGAGACAAGATGCCTGAATACATGGGCATCTACATCACGGCTGAAGAAGCTGCAGCTGGTGCGTTTGGACATGCAGATAACGCAGGCTGGTACGTCTTCGGACCGAAGGTCGACGAGAATCCTGGTGCAAACGGCCACAGCAACTGGGTCCCGCATGCGTGGCCTACGGGCGGCTCTGACGGAACTAACGGCGGTCTCTGGAACAACTCCGACGTCTACAGTATTGGTGTTGTATATTTGTCTGACTACACCGGAGCTACCGGCAACGGTGGTACCGATGGATGGACTGAGCCCACAGTACTATTCCCGTAATTAACCTCTAATCTTCGTCTCCCCTACCGGGGAGGCGGAGCTTTTACTTAACTTTACAAGGAGAGCCACATGGCTAATAAAAATAGATTTACTATTACAGATACGTTTTGGCAGGTAAGTGCCAATGGAGAGACTATTGGTGTCTCAGCGCCTGTAAGCGCTGTAGTCTGGAATGGGGATGCTAACTATACTAAGTCTTCCCCTACGCTTACTGAAGATGAGCAAGCTACGATTGTACATCTGTTCCTTGCTGAAACATTCTACGTGGCAGACGACGATGCACTGTATGCCTGCGCTTCTGCGGATACTTACGACTCTACTGGCATTGAACAGGTAAACTTCTACTACGGTGGTTCTTCGGCACAAACTGTCACTGAGATTACTCAGCGCATTATGCCCGATGGAACAAAGGTACAGGGATACTGGGTTCGCATTGACAACTCTAATACAGCCCCTACGGACTACGAAGATCGTACTCTGTACGCCGAGGCTATCCCACGATCCCCATCGGTTATTCCTGCTCGTGTTGTCTCACGGACGATTCGAGTCATGGAAGATGCTACGAAGATTCACACGGTTAATCTTAACGCTGCAGACCTTGACCTAACTAAGAACACAAGAATTGACTATGTGGAGCCTGATGGTACCTTGTACTCACCTAACCTTCACTCGAACATCTGTAGGTACAACCAAGATAACAGTACCCAGTATAAGGCGATTGATTTTGTTCTTACCCCTGGGCTATATACGATTCAAAGTGTTTCTACCTTCCCTGCTCTAGACTCAACGGATCCTCTTACTGCGGGTTACCGGAGAATTAGGTCGTCGACGGGGGACAAGAATGATGTGACTATTATCTTATCGAGTGACTTCCCAGGTACTACCGAGGAGGATGCAGACAGTTTTGATCCTACGTGGACTACTTGTTCTCTGCGTAACGGGGATCCTATTCTGTTTGAAAATATCACGCTTGATATGTATAACAATTTGGCCTTTACTCTTGGATCTGAGGGTTTTATTCCTCTGGTCTTTAATGAATGTACTATTAAAGATTCGAGCATGAGTTATGGCAAGTCGCCTACTGGACGCCAGAACCCGGCTATTAGGTCAGACCAGGCGGATGACCCAGGAGCCTCCACTAAGAACCCATACGAGCAGACGTTGTTTAGAGGCTCGGATGCTAACGCTCGTCTTAATGTAGGACTCTATAATACCTTCATCAATACAATCGTCTGCGGCGGCCCAAGCTCCATCTTTAATTGCGATGGTGCTATTTGGTGGGATACGCTTTACTTCCTAACGACCGCAGCTGAGGCTGGCGTAAACAACTTCCGACACATTACCTCCTATGGGCCTAATGCCTCAGGGACTGACCTCGATACCGAACGCTATGTATCGAACGGCTTTGGTCTCAGTACTGGAGGAATTGATGTAAATGGTAAGTACTATTACGACTATGCTGACTCCGTTGGTAACGATAGCATCGCGCGCGGTACTTGCGAAATCAGTCGGATTACGTGGGTAGCTGAGGACGGTACGTTTTACGCTACTGATACTGATGTAATTAATGCTGGTAAGAACATCCTAGAGTGGCGCGCATATCTTGTTACGCCCCCTACGACATGGCCTGCTAGATATAAGCAGAGCTCAGACATTGACGGCACTTACGGCGACTGCACCGCCGGTACTCGCTTTTACGACTTTGATTTCTTTGTGTGGAAGAGCGGTCAGCCTCTGACCCCAGCTGGCAGGACGTTTGCTGCCAAGTCGTATGTCTCATCTTCGGCCTGTCTTACGTATGTTGACGATGCTGACTGGGGAAGAAACCCATACCCCGCTACTGTTGGTAACCGAGTTATTGATGGCAACGGAAAGGCCCTAATGTCTTGGTCTAACAGCAGGCCGTCCTTTCCTATTGGAGAAGGCGTCGACCCGCTCGATCCGGCCCTACCATACATGCGAATGTACAGCCCTGCTCGGTATGACAACCCAGACGGTGCTCCATTGTTTGCCGCCGAAGGTCTTGATATTAACACAGATACTGTCGCGGCGTACTATAGCTCGGGTGGTTTAAACCCAGTGACGGACACCCCTGCCAACGGTCTTCTCGCTCAAGCGTTTATTGACAACATCCTTACCATGGATATGCAAGCAGGCGATCGAGTCTGCCCAATATTCTGGGCTCACCAGGATGGGGTACAAACATCCAACTCACCCGCCACAATGAACAATACGCTATTTCACGACTACACTTCAGTCATGGAACAGCAGTTCCTGTTCCAAGCGAGCGGCGCAGTTTCGGACTGCGTCTTCTCTAATGCTTTGTTCTTGGATCCTAAGGATGTCAGGGCTGATACTCTCTTCAAGATTGAGAAGCCAGCTCCTATGCGGCTTGGTATCAAGGGAACAAACATGGATAACTGGGTGAACATGAGTACAGGAACGCGAGAAGCAGATGCGGAGGATATCCATCTCCATATTGAAGGCTCCTCGATTTCGCAGACTGATGGTACTTCAAACAGCTCCAGCCCTCCTGGCGCTTTTGACGTTCAGTTCAAGGACTCGGCTCTGGGTACAGTTGGTACTTTTAGTACGACCTGGCTCGGTAACCCTAACGTAGTCCCCGCCGCTAGTAATACTATGGTGGCTAACTACGTTTCTAATTCAGGTAATAAGGAATGGGGCGTTTCTAAGTATGGGGCTATCGAAGACGGAGGACTGCTGCATACATCACTTGTAAGCGACCCAGTTACTCTGGATCTCGGTTCGGTTCTTCCTTATGATATTAAGGGTAACCCTCGAACTGCCAACTCGTTGCCTCATCCTATTGATGCAATTGAAACGGGAAGCACTGGCAATGAAACCATTACCACATTGCTTCCCTTTAATCGCTTTCGTATTCCCCCTGCATCAAATAACGCAACTCGAAAGGTTCCTACTGACGTAGTTGCTCTTGAGTATGAAGGAGAACTACTAGAAAACGATGCTGCCCCGAGATCTTACAAGTGGATGCTTGGAAGTACGGTGGTAAGTACAGCCTCTAGCTATACTGTTCAGGCTGAGGACGTGGGTAAGTCCTTGACTTGCTTTCTTACGGCAGACGGTGTTACAGAGGCTATTCCCTTCGGTCTTATTAAATCATCTTAACCCTTCCCTCGCTTCTCTTACCGGAGAGGCGGGGACTTTACTTAACTTTACAAGGAGAGCCACATGGCTTATAGAAATCGATTTACTACCTCCGATCTCGTCTGGTCTATTGAGGCTGCGACTGAGAACGATAGCGTGCAGATCCAAGGTGGTATCCCTGACCAAGGGACTGGACCGAACGGTGTCGGCGAAGCGCGACCCGCAACTATGGGAACGTGGTCTAGCTTGCAGACACTTCTAGACGCTACGCCCGACGGGGGATCCCTGGATCTTCGTGGACAAGGCTTCGAGCCTGAAGACAATACCGATCCATTTCCAACTAACAATAATAAGGATCTGATCGTGGTTGGAGGATACCTCACCGCAGCAAAGGCTTTGTCCTCTTGGACAGATCTAGGCGGCGGGGTATATAGCTCGGATATTAACCTGAGTTGGCTCGACGACATGAGAAACTATCTAGTAGATGCCGACCAAGACGATGCTCCAGCATTGAAGGTTTACCCGGCAGTCCCTTCTGGTTATGGAAATAATCGATTTTCCGTGAACAGCAACTGGCTTAAGGTCAACTCGACGTCTAACGGGATCAACAACGGTACTGCCCAAACGGATGGCGGAGACGACGCGCAGGGCGAGCTAATCACCGGATTTACTGTGACAGACCCGACCCTTAGAAATGAGATCACTGCCCGCGTAAATGCGGTAGGTATTTCTTCCGTTGGTATTAACATCCACGCTGGACCTAACGTGACTGCGTTCAGGATACCTACAGCCTGGGATTCAAACACCGGTGTTATGACCTTTGCGGAGGACTTTGGTATTACTTATAATGGCTACCTGTCCTTCTGCATGTATGGTGGTCAGGATCTAGCGCCCGGTGAGTACTCTATCGATATCAATAACGGGAAGATTTACTACAACCCCGTTAATGGGGTACCGCAGTCTGCCGCAATGCCGCTTCGGCCTCATATCTTTGAGGTCTCTAGTGGCGGTCTGGCGGACATTCAGTTTTACGGGACTACCTTCATCGGAGGCTCTCAGGGAACCTACAACGCCAGTCTGCTGTCGGCTCGTACTGACGGCACTCGTAAGAGTACCCTTAAGAACTGCAGCTTTAGCTTTGGTAAGTATGCGTGCTATGGAACGGCTAACGACGTAGAGCGATGTACCTTTTATCGGCTGGAATCCTCGGCTATTATCACAGGACCCGGATGTCGTATTGTAAACAGTACGTTTAGAGGCATGGAGAATAAATCGGCTATTAGTAATATGGGTGACCAGGTCGGGACGACCGTTATCGAGCCCTCACTTATTAGCGGATGTTACTTCAGTCTTCCAACCACAGGTCACGGTCAGGGTATCTCTCTGTACCAAGATTCCTGGATTAACGCCACGGTCGAGAACTGCATCTTCTTCAACTGCGCACGGGCTATGTCCTTTCAGCCTTACAATAGTGATCCTCATACGACTACAGGTTCGATGAAGTTTAATAATAACCTTATCGTAACTAACGCAACCGTACAGCCTAACAATGAGGTTCTAAACGGTCAGACAGTTCTTGCATTTAACGGCGGTGTGGACACGGTGCTTAACGCCTCTCAGCTAGTGGAGTTCCGACATAACACTCTGTTTGCTGATGATACTATTCTTACGGGCAGTATCTCAACATCATTTAGTGCGATTATGAGCAACCTTATAAACTCCTCGCTTACCTTGGAGTCAAACGTAGCTGGTCGAATGATGACTGCTTTTGAGAGCGACAACGGTCTCGGTGGACCTTCTAAGCGATTTGCAAACTTGTTCCTTCCTATCAACGGGAGTGCAATCGGCACTACCTCTTGGGGTTCTACCGACCTTCCGTTCTTTAATACAACTTCGGATGTATTTGATCGGTTGACTCTTACCACTCAGGGCGTTGCCACGACGGCAGCAGCCGATGGAGGTTCTATTGGTGTACGTTGGTCAAGTATTCCTACTCAGGCCGAGCTGGAAAACATCACGGTCGATTGGACTGATACGCACATTCCTCAGACGCTGCCAAGAGCAACTTCGTACAGCACTGCCTGGGGTGGAGACAATACTCCCCCTAGCTGATAACCAACACTTCCCTTGCTGCTCTTAGCGGGGCAGCAGGGACTTTACTTAACTTTTACAAGGAGAGCCGAATGGCTAATTCACTTACATTTACTACGCCTGCGGGCGAGAACGTGACGTTCACCTTGACCGCCGCAACTGCGGGTCAAGACCCAGCTTTTATGGCTACGTTCACCACGGCTTCCGGCGGTGCTCTTTACCTCAAGGTCTTCGAGACCGGAGACTCCGAGAATCCTATCACTGATTACGATTCGATGGAGCAGGGTAAGCTCTACGACATCGAGGCTTACTCCGATGCGGGCTTTACCACTCCCGCGGACATTACGTCCTGGTCGGGAACTAACGTGGAGTTCGTTGGCATCACTTTCCAGGCCGATCGACGACCAATGCTTGTTTCTGGATTTGCTACTTCCACAAGCACTGACGGCCCGGCTACAAATAATGCCCCTGGCGGAGTTTCAGACGGTGAAGCGTGGGGTGTTCCCCAAACGCAATATCGTAAAACCCCTGCAGCGGGTAATGATATGACTGATTCACAAACCAATGGGCGATTGCTTTGGACAGAAAATAAGATCTACCCGGCGATTGATGCTGGGTTTGACAGGGTTGGAATCTGGAACCCAGCTGGCTACATCAACCAGAACAACGGAAGCGGGGGTTATGCCCCTGAATATCCAGCTAATCCCTATAGTAGTCTGTCGCAGTCCACAGCGCCCTGGGTTGGTAACTTTAGTACTGGAACTACTACTAGCCCCTTCACGCCTAACGGCATAGATGGTACTATTGGTGACTCCGAAGCTGCTTGGACTACAGCAATCACGGCGATTAAAGATCGCATTGCTGCTAGAGTTGGCCCAGCACCGGGACCACCCAAGATTCAATCTTACTCCGGGTATCGACCTAATTATACTAATAACGATATGGCAACCTACGATCGCACGTTTCTCGGAACGTCTTCGCCTAGTGATATCGACGGCTGGGATCCGGACGCAGGTGGAAATAATCCTTCTTATAACCCCCAGCCTGGTTTTGATTACGTTGATGCTAATAACCCCGGCATCTCGAGCTCTAACGAAAAGTTTGAGGGCTGGTGGGATGTTGAGGCGGCTGGGCTGTATTCCATGGGCTTTAATGAAATTGGCCTCGATACCGGAGCAAGGCTTTGGTTTAATTCCGAGGGTATGGTACGTGAAGGTACGGGTCAGAACGCTATTGCCGCCCGTCCGGGCAGCGCTCGTTTGACGAATGTTTTCACGGGACTAGGGTTTAGCCCCATGGTTGAGTCTATCCCTATGGCCGGTTTTAATGCTACCACTGAAATGTACAAAGGAGACAACGCGGGTATCTATACCACTAGCGCCTGTCTTGGTTTGTTCGGTACGGTGATTGGCTACAGTGGACTTGACTCTAATGGTAATGCTCTCAACATCCAAAAGAATCTCACGGTGTTTAATGCTGATGCTAGCGATAATGCTACGTCTGCTACTATTGGTAACCCCGCTGTAACGGGAAGTGCTGATCAGTTTGGTTCGGATACCGAGGTACATTGTACCGTACGTTGGGGCAATCAGACAGAGGTTCAGCCCTTTATGGATATTAACTGGCTTACTCTTAAGCAGGTGCTGTATGATATGCACAAGGCTGGTCTGATTGTTGGAGCCGGTGGAGATCCCGTAGGGTCTATGACCGACGGGGAAGGCACGGTAGTAACCGCTGCTGAGTTCCATCAGTATGTAATTGATCTCTCGACCGGTGCTATTGCCTCGCGGCCTGAACCAGCTCCTGAGGTTCCGTACTTTGATATCGATTTTACTTCGATGGCGACTGCCTCAGGGGTTATTGACAATAGTACTACTACCGATTTTGGGGTATCCGGTGGGCGTGTCTTTGAGAACTACGGCGTACAGGACACTAGCGGACCTACGTGGGCTCTGCAGTCTTCCTCAAGCAGTAATGGTTGGTATTTAGATACACACATCTCTAAGAGTGTTATCGGCGATGCCACATGGCAAGACTCCTTTGTCACGGACTTGGGCACGCCCCCGTCTGGTGGCTGGGTAATGGAAGGTAAGGCTGCCCGTGGTGCGCAGTCGTCTCTTGGCGCAGTCTTTGGTTTTATTATCAATGGTGGAGATCGAGCCGACGGTGATTATACGGTGATTGGTATTGCCCCTAAGGCCGGTACTAATACATCCGCTATTACGATGTATACTAATAATTCAGAAAGCAATCAGACTTTCGATATGTTCCCCGGCGATCTTGCCGCGAATCCCGAAGCTCACATGTTCCTTCGTCTTACTTACGACGGGGTGGACTACACGCTGGAAGGCTGGGTTGGCGATGATGATACAGGAACTCAGTTCTGTGACCAAAGTTTTGACGGCAGTCTTGTGACCGATCACGGGAACAACTTCGGTTGGTTTGCGCCTTCTGGTTTGGTTAACGGACGAGGTATCTCTCTGTTTAGCTTTAAGATGGCTCCTCCGGGCGTGGCCGATGACTGGGATACCTACGCCATTGCCGAGACGAGTTCGATCGTCTCCAACGGCAGTACTTGGGTAACTGGAGTGACTATGACTCCTACCGGTCAGCTCTTTGATATTTCACAACTACGAGTTACTAGTGCGGTTCAGGTTCGAGATCTTAGTGGGACTGTAACCGCAGCCTACGAGACAGATGTCCCGTACATCGCTGTCTGGAATGCTACTACTGGTGTGTGGACTACGCATGCGTGGCAGACCGACTCCGGTCAGATTCAGCAGTATACTCTGGGCGGCACGGTTCCGACCGCTGGTGATACCCTGGTTGTCGTGGGTCTTTCGCAAGACCCAGGTGACATCAGCGGCTGGTCTAACTACAGCTAAGTAGGAGAGCTATATGACTAATAAAAATAGATTCACAATTAACGACACATCAATGTGGTCAGTCATTGCTGACGGTATTGAAATTGGTGTCGGTGATTGGGACATTGATCCGGTTCATCCGGTGATCCCTGTGGGAACTGGCTTTACCGCGGTTACTCCTGAGATCGCTGGCTACGGCACAGCCGCTGGCTACGATGAAACAGCGATTGCGCGCTGGGCAGAGATGCCCTATAAGACGTGGGAGCTGAATACGGAGTACGAGATCGGGGTCATTGCTTTTCATATGAACGGTATTGATCGCGTCGAGTTCTCCTGTAATGGTGGTACTTGGGTTACGGCGCGGGGGTTGGTTAACAACCCTCGCACCGGTAACCGAGAGTATTGGGGTAAGCTTACCCTTACTGACGCCAACAATGTAGATGCTAAGGGTTACGTAGAGCTCCGAGCTCGGGTTTATCCCGTAGGCTCGGGGATCCCTCTTGTCCTTCAGTCCCCTATGTGGACCGGCAACGAGGATACGGAGCCCTACAGATACAGAACGAACCGCTCAGGGCTGCAGTCATTGCTGATGCTCCCTGCGAAGCCTGATAAAATTATCAAGTATGTTTCCGTTAACGGGGACGATACCACGGGCGATGGTACTATCGGCTCTCCTTACCGCAATCCTCAAAAGGCCGTAGATACAACTGATCTAGATCTTATCGGCAGCGCCGGTTTGAAGATTATCATAAACGACCTTGGAGTGTACGAGGCTCCGATCACGTTTAAGCGAGATAACCCACTTCATCCGCTAGAGATTGAAGCAGGTCCTGGTCTCAGCTGGAGCGAGCAGACTGACGGCGTCGGCGTACAGCTGAAGCCTCAGGATGGTACTCCTATTGGAGGAGACCCTGAGCGCTTTGATTGGCGACCTCAGCATAGAAGAATCCACTGCACCGGTATTCACTTTATGATTGAGCATATCGGTCAGCTGTACGGGGAGGTAGCAGAAGACACCGACCCAGGAGTGCACCCAGAAAAGGATGCAACCATCTGGATGTTCTCTGACTGTAAATTCGAAGATAGTAAGTGGAACTGGGTACGTGGCGATTGGCTGCGTACGTCCCAGAGCTATCCTATCCGCGCTAATGACTCCTTTGATGGTGGAGGAAACTTTGTTGAGAACTCCACATTCTTCGGTGTGCGTTACGGTGCCTGTGGTTTGGACATGGTCCGAAACACCCATCAGGAAGCGATTACTCATGATTCTATGGCGCGGACTACCTTTAGCGTAGACTGTACATGCCGTCAGAATCAGCTGGTTAATGATGACCCCGCGACTAGGGATCCATCTCTTCCCGGAGGAGCGGGAGCCTACGAGCTAGGGAACCCGCAGCTTACTCTGGGTACTGGCGCGTCGATTGAAGACGATCAGACCTGGAGTGCTGCTAGTCCTTATAATCGAAACCTGTGGCATTGTGACCACTTCCAGATCCAGGGTCGTCCGAGTAATAATATTATTCACTTCGGCTTCCAGGCTACTGAAGATAGAGATGTGCAGAACATCCTCATCGGTAAGACGGACTCGGCTCATAGTAACCAAGCATTTGTTAACTGCATCTTTGAGAACCTCGAGGGTACAATTATTGTGGTTTCCCAACATGCGTCATGGGCTAGGCATATTCTCTTTGAGAATCTTACGATCCTAGATCAGTCTACGGTCTTCCGTCCTGACTTCGATCATCCTAAGCCTTTGAGCAGTGTTCATGAGGCTGTCGAATGGCTGCGACCGGAACCTTGGATGCAAACTTCTGAATATCAGCTTAATGGAAGATACCACGAGTACATTCCCTGGCGCTCGGTTAAGCCGGGAGCAGATGTAGGAGATCATTGGGACAGTTCTGATCCTAGCGGAAAGCCTGGCGACAATGAAGTTGTTCTTCCCAACCAGGCATTTATTGCAAAGAACTTTATCATACGTAATTGCGTCTTTGAGGCTATTCGTAGCGAGGCGGCGGGTGCTGCCTGGGATAACCCAGACCCCACCTACCCGCTTAACTTTGATATGGTTTACAAGACTGACAAGCTGCCTCCCGGCGTTCGTATGATTAGTTGTCTCGATGCCGACCAGGGCTCTGGCTCTTCTGTTCCGTCTTTCGATGAACAGGATGTAGTACGACTCTCTAGTCCTGCTACTGATGCTGACCGAATCTCGCTGGTATATACTCCAGTCGGGGTCGAGGGCTCTTTCCCAGGCACGTGGTCTTATGAGCAATCGGGTTCAGGATATACTCCTGGCCTCGGCAGCTATCGTAAGGATATTCATAGAAGTAATACTTCACCTCAAATGGGATACCTACCAAAGGATCCCGATTAATTTGAACCTTAGGACCGTCTGCTGCAGATGCAGCTGTAATTAGAATGTATCCCACAAATCGTGGATGGTGGTGCGAACGCCAAATGTTACGCCTAATTCAGTGCCGCAGCCTAACGTATAACCTTCAATTATACCAGGGCAGCAGCGTCGGAACTTCTCATAGTGGGGGCACAGGTCAGCTGTGGCCTGTGTCCCCTTATTATGACAACACAACAAGTAGTTTACATAAATGAAAAGGATATTACCATGAGAAACTTTATTATGGGAGCACTGGTGCTTGTCGCATCGCTGTGTTCCTCAGCAAGTGCAGGACGGTTCGAGGTGAAGGACGAGGATGGTGTATCCATCTCCGTTCATTACACTGGTACTGTGGAGCGCATCGATCTCTACCTCTGGGACTTTCTTGTCTCGCGGGCTGGTAATCGTGTAATCCTCCTGACCATTGACAGCGGCGGCGGTGACGCCTATGCTGGTTTGGGTCTCTATTGGAAGATGGAAGCCCATCCTCGATTGGTAACTATCGCGGGAGATAGAGTGGGTGCTTGGTCTGCAGCGGCTATTATGTGGGCTGCAGGCGATCACCAACTCATTGCAAACAACGGTGCGGTCTGGTTCCATGCTGCCTATTGCAGCTGGGATCCTACGCCGCCCACTAATATCGGATGTGATACGTCTGAATTTCAACGCCACCTTGTTATGGTGCTCGACAACGCAGGGTTCTACGGGGAAGCCTTCAACGCTTGGCTTAACCTGGTGCAGGAGGCACACGGAACCGATGGCTGGATTGGTGTGACCAATGACGGCTGGCAGATGCGAGACACCACAGAATGGTGGTTCAAGCCCTTTAATAAAGATTGGATTATGCGATGAGTATGGAACTTATTAGTATGTTAGGTGGTGGCCTTGCTGGCTTCATCTTTCGTTTTATGGCTACGTCCATTGAGAACCAGCAGAAGACTACAGAGATGTTGCTACAGAAGCAAGCTGTGGCTGACGATTCCGCTGATCGCGCTGCTGTGCGTGGTTCTCATGTCGGTCGTCGGGTGCTCGTCTTCACGGTACTCTGGGTCGTGGCTATCGCCCCCTTCATCGGTGGACTCATTGGAATGCCCACCTACGTCGAGTCCGAGCGAGCCCCTTGGGACTTCCTCGGAATCTTCACTGGAGGCTGGGAGAGTCTTACTGGTATCGTTGTACTGCCTGAGCTGCGGGCTGCTTTGCTCGCCGCTGTTGGCTTCTATCTTGGCGGTTCTTCGATTGCCAGAGGGAGGTAGACGATGCAGGAGGAAGTAATGATTGAATATTTCCTGTATCTTATTACAGGGATGGTTGGCTTTGTGCTCATGAGGGTATGGAAGATCCCGGCTATTGAAAATAAGCTGGATAATGTGATTAAGGAAACGGATACCAACCGACGTAGTATCCACGATATGCGCAACCATCTTCAACACCATGAAACAAGGATTACCCTACTTGAGAAGTCAAAAGAAGAAAACTCCTAACCCGAAGCGGCTGCCTCGAGTGAGGCCAGCAGAAGCTCGGAAAGCAAAGGAAGAAAAGCGAAAGGAACGCAATGGCTAAATCATGTGGACGAAGTACTAAGGCTAAGAAGGCTCCCGCCAAGAAGTCGATGAAGTCTAAGACTATGAAGCTGAAGAAGTCTTACCGAAAGGGTAAGTAATGGCAGCAAAAAGAAAGAGCAAGAACGTTAAGATGTCCGTTGGCCGTGGCGAGAAGCGCTCGGTCAAGAAGGGCGCTGGCCTCACCAAGAAGGGTGTCGCCAAGTACCGTAAGGCTAACCCCGGGAGTAAGCTCAAGACCGCCGTCACCGGTAAGGTCAAGCCCGGTAGCAAGGCTGCGGGTCGACGTAAGTCGTTCTGCGCCCGCTCGAAGGGCTGGACTGGTGAACGTGGCAAGGCTGCCCGCAAACGATGGAGGTGCTGAATGGCTGCAAAGTCTAGAACTGCTAAGTATTTTGCCTCGAACCCCGCGGCGCGCAAGCGCCGGCTGAAGGCTCAGGCCAAGATCAACAGACGACCGGAAGAGAAGAAGAAGCGACGCGAGTCTGCCCGTAACCGCCGCAAGCGTGGCATTATGGGCAAGGGTGGCAAGGATGTCTCCCATCGCGCTGACGGTTCGACATTTCTCGAGAGCCCGTCCAAGAACAGGGCTCGCAACGGAGCGGGTGGCAAGCCTAAGCGTGCTCCCGCCAGAAAGAAGAAGTGATGAAAGATAACAAGGTTGAACAGCTGGAACAGGTTCTGTTCTCGGCTGTCATCAACGAGCTCGAGCGCGAGCCCACCGCGGGCTGGGCGCAGGTTGCTCGTGGTCTTCTCTCGGATTACCGAGGGAACATGGATGACATGCCTACCGTCAAGTCCGAGGAGATTAAGAATATCCTCCGTGACTCGGCCCCGTTCAAACTCAACACGGGCGGATGAGGCTAACGCCTCGTTCGTCCTTTAAATTAAGGAGTACAACATGAATCCAATTTCACATGACGACATCCCAGATGACGTCCCCATGGAGATGGTCGAGGATGCTCGTAACCATCTGTATGCGTGTATTAAATATCTATTTGGAGTTGAGCCCACGCCCCTGCAGTACGCGATGATGGAATCGCTGCAGCACCATGGCGAGGACATGCAGCTCCAGGCCGGCCGTGGTGCCGGCAAGTCGGTGCTGACCTCGATCCTCGTATCGTGGTTCTTGCTCCGAGACCCCAACTGCACGATCATGGTCCTGTCGGCTACGGCTCAGAAGGCTGTGGAGTTTATCTCCATGACCCGGCGGATCTGTGACCTCGTACCCTACTGCCAGCACCTAGCACCGGGTGACCACATGACTGACAACGCCTTCGCGTTTAACAGTGGCGCCCGGTCCAAGGTGGGCCAGGACAGCTCGGTGTTTGCCCGTGGTATTACCAGTCAGATTACCGGTAGCCATGCTGATATCGTCATCACCGATGATATCGAGATCGAAGGCAACTCAGACACCGCTGAGCAGCGCGAGAAGCTGCTGGGACGGCTCCATGAGCTCGAGCAGATCCGTAACCCCGGTGGACGAGTTATCATGCTCGGAACGCCTCAGACGCGCGATTCTATCTACAACCAGCTTGCCGCTGGCTACCCACAGGTCAAGTTCCCTGCCTGCATGCCTGATCCTACGATCAAGTCGCAGAGCGAGAACGTGGCTCAGTGGATCAAGGATCTGCCGCTGGAGCCCGGGGACTCGACCCAGCCCGAGCGGTTCAGCAGTGAGCTGCTCGATGAGCGACGGGCCAAGATCGGCCCCGCCAAGTTTGACCTACACTACAGGCTCGACTGCTCGCTGGCTGATGTGGACAAGTATCCACTGCGGCTTGCTGACCTGATCGTGCTCGATGTAGACCCCGAGATGTTCCCGGCCAAGATCGTCTGGGCCAACGGCGAGGCGCACAGAAAGGTGCCTAGCTTCGGGATGTCCGGTGATATGATCTACAAGCCAATGTACGTGTCCGGCGAGTACATCCCCTACACCCAGACGTGCGTCTTCGTTGACCCGTCTGGCCGCGGTAAGGATGAAACGGGCCTGTGCGTGGCTTCACTGGTTAATGGATATATTGTTGTCCATGAGCTGGTGGGACTCGAGGGTGGCTATGATGAGCCGACACTCGAGAAGATCGCCAAGTACGCTCTACAGTACAACGCAAACCAGATCCACGTTGAAAGCAACTTCGGTGATGGTACCGTGGCTGCGCTGCTCCGCCCTGTGGTGGGCAGGATCTGTGGCCAGGTGGGCGTTGAGGAATATAGGGTCTCCGGTATGAAGGAGGCTCGAATGATTAGTAATATCGAACCTGTTATGGCTGCTCATCGTCTGGTGTTCAACACCAAGGCAATCCGCGAGGAGCCGAACCAGATCCAGCTCACCCGTCTCACGGACATGAAGGGAGCGCTCAAGCACGATGACCGTGTTGATGTGCTCTCGGCTGCCTGTGATCACTGGCGGGACGGGCTGCAGGTGGATGTTGATGAGATGGCCGCTCGTAACATTGCGAAGGCCGAGGAAGACTATATTCAGATGTGGGTCGACGACTCACGTCGAGGCCAGGTCATCAGCGACGCTCGCGGTGGCAGTGGTACATCTCGTGTAACAACTATTTTTGGCAACAACCGCCCAAAGCGCGGAAGTTTCTTAAGGAGATAAATTATGATTATGCTTGCAGGTTTGGCGCTCGGTGCCGTTGGGTCCATTATGGGTTCGGCCGCACAGGGCCAGCAGCAGAAGGCTCAGGCAGCTCAGGCAGAAATGAACCGCCAGCTCCAGGAGTTTGAGAAGCAGTACAACCTTGAGCAGCAGCGTGGCCAGATGGGTCTCGCTGAGATGCAGAAGGTGCTGCGACAGAGCCAAGGCCAGAAGGAAAGCCTGGCTACGATGCTCGCCCAGAAGCGGGCGTCGCGTAACCAGGAGGCCTACGCCTCTAACCAGTTCAGTCGTAACTTCCGCCAGCAGAAGGCTCGAGCGGAGATGTCCATGACCAGCCGTGGTGCTGGCCGTGGTGGTACCGCCGATGCGGTCCGCGCTCAGCTCGACCGTGATGCTGCTGCTGACTCCGCCCGGATCCGGGTGAACTTCAGCAACCAGCGTGACCAGTTCGAGAACAAGCGTAATGCCGCTATGGCCCAGCTGTTCAGCGGCTCGGCAACGCCGAAGCCGCCGACGTACTTCCCGAGCAGCCCGATCCCGATGCCCGATACCAGCGGCCAGCTTGCGGCTACCGCACTTGGCGCTATGGGTCAGGTCATCGGTGGCGCAGCCGGTATGTATGATGGCTCACAGGGCGGTGGTGGTGCACTCGAGGCATCCTCCGCTAATGACTATATGTCTAGCATGTTTGGCGCTGGTGGAAACAGCATCGGCCAGGCACAGACAAACCTTGCCGGGCTTTCTCGGTTCTACACAGGCTGAAAGGATTAACTATGCCACAACCAGATAATAAGCGAGCTCGCGGCAGCGCGACACAGCTACAAGGACAGACGGTTAACCCGGAAGGTGTAGGCGGAATTGTTGGAGCAGAGGGAGCAGCCATTGGTGCTGCGATCTCCAAGCTCCAGGAGTCCGCACCGTCTCAGATCCAGATCGGCCAGCAGGCTCGTATCAAGGATGACGGCAGCAAGCTGTTCACCATTCTTCAGGGTGCGGCCGTTGGTGCCCAGCAGGGTATCCAGAACTATCAGAAGATGTATCAGTATACCTCCGAAAAGGAGTATGCTCAGTTTGAAAGCGAGATGGCCGAGCAGCAGCGCTTGACGGGTGGAGACGCCCGCAAGATGGCTGAGTGGGCTCGAGGCCACACGTACCGTCCTAACGACGTGACGGCTAAGAAGTACAATACTGCCATGGCGCAAATTGAGGGTAAGGAGGAGATGGTATTTGAGAATGAAAAGCTCAACAACTCCCTCGGTATCCTCTCGAAGATGAACGATAGCGACGCGCTCGACGAGGTTAACCGGATGCTGGCTACGGCCGACCCGGACTCTCGCTACTTCGCAGAGCTGAACAAGCAGCGGATCCGGCTCAACGGGTCCGTGGCTGGTACTGGCCGACAGATCCAGAACATGATGTACAAGTCTACGGTTCAGGGTACGAGCTTCGAGCTCGGTGAGAACCTGACCAAGGCTGGCGTAAGCGCCTATGATCTCTCGACTCCACAGGCCAACGACGTGGCGCGAATGTATTCGCTCATGGGCGGTGGTGAGAATGGTGATCGTATCGTCATCTCTCCGGATGGTGGTATCCAGTATCGAGATAACCAAGGCGTAGTCCATCAGGGTCACTTCGCTGGTAATATCGGTGAAGAGATGGCTGAAGCGGTGGCGAGGGACCTCGGCGAGTTTGCCGGTCCCCTCGATAACCCCGATTTGATTGATACTAATAGATTTGACGAGCTGGCAACTGTTATGTCGCACGGCGGGTTCTCACGGAACCACACGTCCACGCGTAAGGCTGCTGCTCCCAAGGTTGGTCCCACCGATCCGGCGATGCTGGTCCGTACCGCTGCCGCAGGTGGCGATCTTACGGCTATGGCCGCGGTGATCGATGGCTCGGTTGGCACTACTGCCGCCTTTGCCACGGAAGACGACGATGGTAGAACCAAGTCGCGCAAGGCGCTGGTTGACTATCTCGGTAGCGCCGCGGATGCGATCATCCATGGTGATATGTCTATCAACCAGCGTAACCAGGCTTTTGATTCAATGCTCGTGGCCCTTAACGGTGATGTAGACTTCTACAGCCAGTATGGCTTTACGAGTGAAGAAGACTGGAATGGTACGATTGGTAGCCTCCGTAAGAAGCTGGTGGAAGGTCGACAGGATAATATGATGACTGGTATTGCCAGCAACGTCGACGAGTGGTCGGCCGCTGTGCCTAAGATACAGAGCCTCAGCCAATACCGCGGTGCGACCAACACACTTGTGCGTAATGTGGCTACTGCGGCATCTGGCCTCGACGGCACTATGGACATCGCGCTCGTAGGCGCCGACGGCCAGGCGATGCATAAGTTTACCTCCATGAGCGAGCTTAATCGCGCGCTCGGCGAAAACCCGGGTATGCTCGACTCTGGTTGGGCCATACGGCTTAACTTCGACGGCCGAGAAAACACGCACGGGCTTGCGTCCGCTCTCGGTGACAGCCCGCTCGTGTACGTTGGCTCAGATGGCCAGCGTCCGCCCGCCGGTATGGGTGCAGCAATCGCTGCCCACCGTCAGAAGGTTAAGGAACTGCAGAATGTTGAAATGGTTCGTGGTTATCAGAACGCTCGGTTCGAGCAGATGCAAAACCCGAACGAGCCCGTTGCTTTTGACCCCAATGCACCGACCCCGGATCAGGTGAACCGCGCAGCAAAAACGCTGCTCGACACCTTCGATCCGTTGCGGCCCGAAAGTGCGCAGGAGCTGTCTATGCTTCTTGCGAGCCCGTTCACCCCGGCCGATTCAGTCGTCGCCATCTCGGCGATGCTTGAAGGCCCCGACCATGAGCAGGTGCTCCAGACTATGCGACCTACTGAGGTGAGCATCGAGGCGCTGCGAAACGGGACCCTGGCTCAGAGTGAACAGGTTAAGGTTAATAACCTTGCCGCGCTGTACAGCCGGACCGAAACCCGTGATATCGCTATGCGTATTGCGACGGGCTCGGCTGATCCGGAAAACGTTAGCCGCTTTGGTTGGGAGCTCACCCAGGGCACGAAGCTCGCTGGGCTCTACGACGCCATGGGTTTGCCCGCGGAGGGTAGAGACCAATGGATGAACGCAGCCTACGGTGCCGCGACCAGCCAGGCTATGCAGGCTATGGTTGAAACGGACTACATGGCTCCCGTTGCTGGGATCTTGAACCCCGGGCTGGACGAACGTACCCTTGCGCAGAACTTGGAGAAGTTTGAGCGTGATCCGATCATGCAGGTACTCGGCGCTCAGTGGGAGAAGACTCCCGGCAATGCGCCGCTTCAGGCGAGCCTGCTAGATCCGGAGACCTCAGCTGGTGCCCGCATGTGGATTGAGCGTAACCTCGCTCTTGCCAAGACCGAAGAGGTTTGGGCCCGCAGCCTTGCTGGTGGTGGTCTTGAGGATATTATGATGACTAGCCAGGATGCCATGGCGCCAGTTGGCGCTCAGGAAGCAATGGTTACAATTATCAGCGGTATGAGTGCCTCTAATGGCGTTCGTCCGCCGATGGATATTGAGACGGCTTATGCCGGAACTGTTGATCTCAACGGCGTTGGCGGTACCGTGCAGGTTAGTGTTGGCCGCCAGATGTGGCTCAACGCTGCCGGTCGCGGTGAGAATAGTACTCAAGTTGCCGATAGCGCTGCTACGGCTACGCTCGGTATGCTTGAGGTTCTTGATATCGATATCGCTGACTACGGCATGGACCCTGCTGAAGCAGAACAGGTTATTGAAACCTGGGCTATGGGTGGTGGCTTTGCTGGTGGCAAGTTTATGCAGGCTGTTGAGGATGCACTCAATGAAAAGGTCTCCGCAAAGTGGAGCCTTAGCCGTAATAACGATCTTCCCGTGGGCGACAAGCAGATGCACTTCCGTGGTCAAGTTGCTTACGAGTCTAGTGACCAGCATTCAAGTGCTGCTCAATTGTTTGTCGGCGTCGGCGGTAATGTTGTACGCGTGCCGGCTACTGAGGAACAACGAGTACAGATTGCTAATGAGAAGCAACGACGAACAGTCGCGGCCCAAAGTGGACGTGGTAGCACCGTCGCTGGTGGTGGTATTATTAGTACCAGTAACCAGAAGACCAGCCCGGGTGAGCTCGAAGGTAGAGCTATCGTGGCTGCGAACGCACGTAAGCTGCAGGAGAACGAAGAGCCTCGCAGATTCCGTGTTGGCGATTAATACATCTTATACCTACGGTCCCGTAACAGGGGCCGTAGGCTTTCTTTTAAAAAGTATGGCTTCGAATGAACCCCAACTGAAAGGTTAACAATGAGTAATTCTTATGATAAGCTGATGGGCACCCGTGCCCAGCCGATGACATACGGCGAGTATGACATGTTTGATGCCAAGGCTGACCAGTACCGTATCGATAACGAGATGGTTGAAATGCCAGGACTCGACGGCGTGGTAACTAAGATGTCTGGCATCGATGCTGATACTCTGATGTGGCAGAACCCCGACCACTACGGCGCTCGTGCCTTTGGTGCTGCCGAGGACACTGACACCGCAAACTCGCGTATCACCATGGGTATGGACGAGAACTTGCAGGAAGTTAAGTACAACATCCGCTGGGCTTCACATCAGAACAGTGTCCGGTCAATCTTTGCTCACTATGAGCTCGGTGAGATCGAGACGATGGCTATGTTCGACCAGATCGCTGGTGAAGCTACGCGCGAAGAAGAGCGTATCCGCCTTGGCGGGCGAGAGGGCGTCTTCGGCGAGCAGAACATCCCCGGCTTTAGCACGGGACAGGTTGGTATGGAACAGAACATCTTCCAGATGGCTGGCGATACCATCAGTGACGCGGCTAGCGCTATCGGACTGTACGACAACTCCGTGCTGGGCATTGCGATCCGAGCCTCCGGCTCTGACCGTATGCTCGCCGAGCGAGTTGAGAACATGGACAGCGAAGCGGTGCGCAATCGCCTTCTGCCCGAGATGATCCGTGCCGGTAAGTCCCTGCTTGGCGCCAACGACCGTGTGGTCCAGGCTGCTGAAGCAGGTGACGTCGATGCGATCAAGCAGTTGCACACCCGCCTGGCGGGCGAGCGGCTCCAGCTCGGTGCAAACGACATGGGTTACCTCAAGAACGCGCTTGCCCTCCCCGAGGCGCAGGAGTGGTTCGCCGAGGCTCGTGAGCTTGGGCTGGACTTGAATGCAGCGGAGAGCGAGCTCACCGGTGCCTTCATGATCCGCAAGGTTCAGGACCTCGGTATGGAAGGTGCTAATAAATTTATTAATGGTAAGACTCCTGAAGAGCGAGCAGAAGGCCTTGCTGGCGTTGCTGCGGCCTCACGAGTCTTTGGGCAGGACTTCTTTACGGAAGCTCTGGCCATGCAGCAGGAGCACGGCTTCACCCCGGAAAAGGGTTGGGCTGCGCTCGATGAAAACCGTCGGAATATTCTTGAAGAGAACGGCATCACGTTCGAGGTCTTCATGAACGGGGCAGACAATGATGCGCAGGCTATGGTTCGTAACCAGGCTTCGCTCATCATGCTCGCCGACCGCGAGATCCTCCAGATCGTAGGCCACAAGATGCGTACCCGGGCTATCGACCGTGAATACGGCGAGGGCTCCTGGTTCGGTAGTGCCATGCGCTTCGGCGGTGATATGTACCGCGGCATGGTTGATGATCCGATGGCTATGTTTGATATGACTATCGGTGGTCCGCTTACTGGCGGGGCCGGTGCAGTTAGGTTTACGGCAGCCAAGGTTGCTGGTGCAGGCTTCTGGCGAAGCTCTGGCCGGTTCCTTGTTGAGAACGCCGTGATGGAAGGTACTATGTCTGCGGGTAGTGGGCTTGTGTCGTCGATTGACGCTCAGCTCGGTAACTACCAGCGCGGCCGTACCTCCGTTCAGTTCGACTCGAGCCTTGCGGCTGAGGATACCGCGTTCACTGGTGCCATGGGCGCCGGGTTCAGTCTGGCCCTCCCGCTTGGTCTCACCGGTGTCGCCAAGACCGTTGGCGGCATTGGCAAGCTCGGTAGCAACGCGTCCCGCGCCGGTGCCCGTATGGGTATGTTCGGCGATGATGCGAAGATGCGAGCCGAGGCATATGATATTGCTCGAACTCTTAATAATGATGAACTCGAATTCGCTCTGTCCCACGGTAGTCTGCCTCCCGAGGTTGCTGTCCGTGTACAGGCGAGCAGTCAGGCCGCACTCGATAGTGCTAACACCTTCTTCCAGCGGCACGTCGAAAATGATGGCCCGGTGGAAGCGTCGGACGGCGCCGCGGCCATGCTCAACTCTGCTGAGCTCGATTCGATCGGTATGTCCCGCGTGGAAGTCGTTAACTTCCTGTTCGCGGTGGCATCTGACCTCGGCGTCGACGGTAAGATCGGCAAGGCTGAACTCGATACCCTGTGGAAGGGCTATGTGGCTCAGCGAGAGATCGCAACGCGCGGTGGCTCGATCGCTCAGGCGCCGGGACCCGTCAAGCGCGGTCCTGTGTCGCTCGAAGATCTTGCTGCAGGCAAGCGTGGCCCCGAGGTCGAAGGACCTCAGCCGGCCGCGGTTGTTTCCCGAGCCGAGCGGCTCCAGCGTGCGATGGCCCAGCGTGATGCTGAGGCTGCCGACAACTTCGCCACCAGCGCTCGGGTCACTAACGACCCGTCGCCTACCACGCGTAACAAGGCCGAAAACATTATGGCCAAGATGATGCGCGGCGAGGACGTAAAGGCCGAGGATGTCACTGATCTCGTTAAGATCATGACGGCCGTCCGCGATGGACGTGCTCTCGACCAGTTTACTAAGTTCCTTATTGATAATAATCTCAAAGCCTATATGTCAGAAGATCAGATCGGCCGTATTGTTGCCGACCTGGCTGAGATGAAGATCGCTGGCCGTCAGGCTATCGCGGCTGACCCCACGCTCAAGCGTGCTATCCAGCTCCGCGCGATCATGACTAACGTGGCTAATGATTTGACTACTAAGTCCGCGAGTGGTCTCGGTATGACCACCCGGCAGATCGCTAGGTTCATCGACTCTTATATCGGTACCGCTGGCAACGCCACGGCCCGAGCCAAGCTCCTGAACGACAACCCCGCAGGTGCTGATATCATCAACAAGCTGTGGGAAGAAGGCTCTGCTAAGAACCTGGTGGTTGACGAGGCTAACGCTTCGTACGACTTCGCCGCGTTCCGTAAGAGTGAAGCCTACAAGAAGGTTCGCGATCTCGCCGCACGGCGCAAGCGTATCGTGGCTGCATACGAAGGTGCCCGCAACCGCTTTAAGCGCAGCGCGGCCGACCTTAACGAGGCACTCAACAAGATCCGCAAGCAGGAAGAGAAGCTTCGTGCTGACTACAAGGCGCTCGGTGTCGATGACTATGATGCCAAGACTGCTCTTGACCGGATTGAGGCCGAGACTAAGACCTATGAAAACCTTACGCCCATCGAGCGGCGGATGCTTATGTCCAACGCCCTGACGCGTCTGGTTGACCGTGTGGACCCCGAGCTCGTGAGCACCACTGGTGCAAGCGCTGACCGGCACATGCTCAAGCATATGTTTGAGCAGACTCCTATCGGTGATAAGATTGAGGCGATGTTCTCTCGGGTGGCTCTGTTTCCCCAGAGTCAGGCTCGACTGTTCCGTAGTAACATCCGACTGATCCGTGCCGGTGCCCAGTTCATTGGTAACCAGCACATCGGACGTCGGCGCTACGGTGGTCGCTCCGACCTTTCGAGCATCGAAGGTGTCGCCAATGCGGCGATGATGGAAACCGTTGCCGTGCGTCGCCTTACGCGAGACATGGCAGCCAAGCTCGGGCCGAAGGTTTACCAGCAGTTCCAGTCAGCGGTGCAGCAGCTCCGTATGCGCGGTCTTCTGGTTAATGATACGCCCGAAGCACGAGCCGCACTGTCTAAGGCTATTACCGAGCAGATGCCCGACCTTATTAAGAAGTATGGTGGGGATGCTGACCGGATGCTGGATGATGTGTTCGCTATGAACAACCAGCTCACTGATTACTTCCAGCGGGTGTTTGAGAATGCCAAGCGTAACGGGTCCATGGACTCGAACGGTATGGATCCCCGGAAGTACGTTCCTCATAACCTCAACTCTAAGCTTTCGGCTACCCAGCGCGCAGACTTTGCGAAGCAGATGGCAGCCATGAAGCAGAAGCAGTATGAGTCCGAGGATTCCGAGCTGGCGCTCGACGCTCTTGTCGAGCTGGGATGGCTGGAACGCGAGACTACCAAGTCCGAGATCGTTATGGACGATCCCAACGTTTCAGTCCAAGCTATTAACTACACTGTTCCCGAGAACTCACCGTTTCGCGGTATCTCTGGGAAGACGGTTGAGGAAGACGCTGCGTATGTCGTCAAGAACGCCAAGCGTGGCCGTGCCTTCCTCACGGAGCTCCAGGATAAGATCCTGACTCCGGAGCAGCCGAAGCCTAAGACCAAGGGTAAGAAGCGACCCAAGGCGATCGGTGATGACCCGGTGAAGCCGGGCACTAAGACCGAAACCACTGCCCCGCTGATGGGACCTCCCCCGCCGAAGAGCGCGGACCGAGGTACTGCCAGCACGGGCGACGTCGTTCGACCTGTGGCGCGTACCGCCGAGGAAGATGG
>UEXM01000281.1_pt1 | contig 57047 bp, 49 predicted proteins | sample 1796661 | NCBI WGS metagenome assembly UEXM01 (sample SAMEA4772469, study PRJEB27181) | metagenome | reverse complement strand
GATTAATTCTGGGGGGGCGCCGGGGAGTGGCTCGGGGCAGCAAGCTCTGCCCACAGAAAAGCCTGCGGCCCTCGCTGCCAATGGTATTAAAAGCGGGAACGCTCTTGCACTAGCGAAAACTTCGATCAGGCGTAATGCTGAGCCCGAATCCCAGGCTTTGCCAAAGATTTGTAAGGAATGCTGGTTAAAAGCACTGAATCACGGGTCACTTATGGTGAGTGGAGATTAGATGCATGGTTGAGTGTCTGCCCAGCGAGTGGTTTGCCAGCACAGATGAAAAGCTGAACTTTTTCATGATTGTAGAACTTGGCTTTATCAAGCTCACTGATCGTAACGTAGCTCTAGATCGGGTGACAGGGAAGATGTGGCCTCTCATAAATGACGATTCCCAGCCCCATTTGGTTAGCGAGGGGCCTTGGCTGATTCAGGTTGATTTGGATCGAGATGATCAGGCTGATATCAGCATCTTGGCTGATGCCAGTCAGGCTTGGATATCCGCATACTCTGAGGGGGACCAGCTAAGTCGCCAGCTAACTCCGGCAATGTGTTGCCTATCCCCGATGCAAGAAGTGCGTTTACTTAGGTTTTACTGCCCGGACATTATCGAGATACTGAAAAGACAAGTCGAACAACCTTGGTTTGATGAGCTTTTCGCTAACTTGAAATCATGGCACTGGAGATCGGAGAGCGGAAAATTTCGAATGGCCTTTGAGTCCTCTTTGACTACGAAAGTTGGTAATTCTGACGAATGGATACTGGAGGTTGATGAAAATTTGTGGACAGAATTGGTCGGTAATCCAGAGGTAGATGTGCTCATTAGCCGCCTTGCCAAGGATGCACCCGAGGTGTTTAAGGGATTGAATGGTTCAGTGAAGCGGCAAAAGGTAAGAGATTGCCTTGCCAAGGCTGATGAACTCGGTGTTATGGCAGCCGATGATCGAAAAATTTATGTGTATCTAGAGATGGCAATGGGTGGTGAAACCAAGTCGTCTGATGAAATTTCAGAACTCGCAAAGCGCTCAGTTAGTATGCAGAAACCAATGATCGAGTTACTTGATAGTTCAGCAGAGCGGAGAAATTAATGATTGGCCGGTGGTTATTGAATAAAATTCTGGACCCATTGCCTGTTTGGCTGCAAGTAGCGCTTGTTCTGGTAATCGTTGGTCCAATTGTGTGGAAGTACACTTTAACTGATCAAGAGACTGCCTTTGTATTACATAATCATACAGAACGACCTATTTCAGAGGCTATTGTAGATGAGGTTTGGATTGGGAATGCAGCCGCTTTTAATGGGTACTCGACCGGGAGTGGTGTTATATGTTGCGCTGAGGTAGTGAAAGGTAGCGTTGACGTTCAATGGAAGCTCAGCGTTACCCAAAATCAATATGAGTCTGGTGTCAGGGGAGAAGCTAGGACAAAGGAAGTCCTTGTTCCAGAGCGCACCGATGACGATTTATATCTCCACGTCCATATATACCCAGATAATGCAGTTAGGCTATTTTGGAGTGGGACGATGCAGTCCAAATTTCAAGTAATCAGAGGCAAGGAAGCACGAGATAATGTTATCGGGAAGAGCGGTTGACACCTGCAAGCGAATTTTAAGTGGTTCCGATGAGGCAGCATGTAGCTCTGAACTCAATTTGGGATTCTTTTTTGATGGAATGGCTTGCGAGATAAATGGAACGCAGTACGGCGACGCTAGAAGTAACATAGCCAAGCTGTGGACGGTATTTCGTGCCAGAGATGCGTCTAATGATCTGCAGTATTTTGACAGATTTTATTTTTCTGGTTTGGGCACTGAATTGAATGCATCCCTTGCGTCTGGCTTTGGAGGAGGTGTCCATCGCACACCTGAGGAGCTTTCTTCCGGAGTTGAGGGGCAATCGCAAGGGGCAGGGATCGAAGCCGGCAAGGATACAATAACGGGTAAAGGTGGTCGCCCCTGGTACGAAACCTTTTCAAGGACCTTTAGAGACTCTTTTACCGATTGGAAAGGCTGGGTTAAAGAGATTCGTAACGGTGTGATTCGTGCCGGCACTGAAGTCTTCGAGCCGATACGCGATACCCCTCTAGCTGCCAGTTTGATGATGTCAGGTGCGCCCACCCGTCTTGACATGGCAGAGCAATCATTCCGAAGCAAGGTAGAGGAGGTCGCGTCAGCTGGAGGGGCACCATTACGCTTCATAAGAATTTCAGTATTTGGATTCGATTTTGGCGCAGCTTTGGGTAAACGATTTATCCGCAATCTGCTGGAAGATATCTGTACTCAGTCGGATGGGAAGTTTTTATATAATGATGCCGAAGTTGTTGTTGAGTTTGCCGGGTTCTTTGACTGCGTTGACCGGACACACTCTGAAATGGGACCTCTCGATTGGATGCACCCATTAACGCCCGTTTTGGATGATGGGGGTGATTTGCATCCAGCAGTAGTAAAAGCTCTTCATTTGGTCGCCGCCCATGAGCGCCGCTTCTATCGTCGCTCTCGGACCTTGGGAGCTTTGGGTGACAATTGGCGTGAAGAGCTCTTCCCTGGAATTAGTCCTGATGTTGGCGGTGGCCTGGAAGCCAGTAAGCAGAAGCCTAGCTCTGAACTTTCAACAGTAGCTTTGCATCGCATGTATAACTTTGCGTACCGGGCTGGTGTTCCGATTCCTCATATAGATGATCTTGCACAAGCGGATCGTCAAATTGCACAACAGTTTGAGTTCAGTGACGTCGTAGGCTCGCATACGATGTTTGGATTGGTCCGGCATTACGACCGATTCATGAGGGAACATCAATATCCCGGGGAAGCAGCGTTCAGGGCACATATCATGCTGTACCTGTATTGGCAGTCCCAGCGTTTTGCGGAGTACAGACATACCAGGAAAGTTCTTGAAGGTTCCCAGGATGAATTGCCTGGTTGGTTGCGTACTCGCGTTAGTGGCCTGGTCGCTGCATTAACTGACTCTGATGAGGATCTCTGGGAAGCGGTGAAATGAGAGCGAAATAGATTGGATACAGCAATAGAGATGCTGGATGAGTCTTGGGGATGGCTTAACCAAGTTGATGAAGAGGCTACGGATTTGATCCGTAGGTTTGAATCAGCGAATCCCTCAGTTTCGCGGCATGCTCGATTGGTACTGCAAAACGAATGCCTAATGGCGTATCACTGGAAGGATTGGATAGCTGGGCAAAATCTACCAAACGACGTACCAGACGCTGTGATGCTTTTGTTTAGTCATGGGATGCACGATACGGTGCCAGAAAGAATGGATTTTCGCTCACACCAGCAAACCAGCCTCTTTCATGGCTATAGGTACTTCACTGTGCGAGGGCTGGAGGTACCAGCCTAAGTAAGACGCGACCAATCCATGGCAGAAATGCCAGAGTCGTGGCCTCTTCCATGCCTGCTTCAAGCGAGTTTCGGTATCTGGGTGATCCACTCTAACGTGGTCCCGATGGATGAGGAGTTCGGCTGGCAAGGCATCGTCGCAACTTGCATATTGACGATTTTCTATTTTTTTTGGGCTGTTCAGGATGTCCTTTACTGGCTACGCCTCATTTATCCTCCTGTGCGCTAGCGTTGTCGCCGGCTACGCCTATTTCTTCAACCATTTCCCGATTGTCTCGATTGTGGGTGTCTCATTGGCCACTGCCGGGGGCGTTCTTGCGTATTTAGTCAAGACTCGTCTATTTCCTCACATGGGGTTTGTGGATGTGAGGAAGGATGAAAGTGGGACGTATATTCTCGAAGAATGGCTTCGATCAACTCGACAACAGCGAGAGGGAGGATTAACGAAGAGCCGCTGTCCCCGCTTCTACCGGCAATGCCTCAGGGCAAGCCTCCTTAGTGGTGGTTGCCTCTGAGCCTCTTGACCCTCTCCTCCAGAGCACCGGCCGTTGCTTTCTCCGCAGGCAACGGCTCGCCGGCAATCAGCTCAATCCGCGACCAGAATCGCTTGGGAACATGCTTCAGTGCCGGTCCGCCACAATGGCTGAAGAAACTCCCCCAAAGCCCGCGCAGCGCCATGGGAACAACAGGCACTGGCGTGCGTTCGAGGATAATCTCAACGCCGCTTTTGAAAGGTGCCACTTCGCCATCCGGCGTGAGCCGGCCCTCCGGGAAAATGCAGACCACATTGCCCGCGTCCAGTTCTTCGTCGATGCGCTCGAAGGCGGCCTCATAGACCTCCGGTACCTTGGTCTTTGGTCCGATGGGGATGGTTTTCGCGAGCCTGAACAGTGCGCCGAGAATAGGGGTTTTGAAGATCTGGTAGTCCATCACGAAGCGCACAGGCCGGCGTACTGCGCCCGCGATCACCAACGCATCCATGTACGTCACATGGTTGCAGACCAGCAGCACCGGGCCTTCCTCGGGAATCCGGTGAAGCCCTTCATGGCGCACCCGGTAGATGGTGTGTGACAGCACCCAGACGATAAACCGCAGGGCGAATTCCGGCACCTGCTGGTACACGAAACCGGCCACCACCAGATTCATGATGGACAGCACCAGAAAGAACTCCGGAATGCTGAGACCGATCACGCCCAGCATCAGAATACCCATGCCGGCACTGACCACCATGAACAGTGCGTTGAACACGTTCAGTGCCGCGATCACGCGGGCTCGCCTGGGCTCTGGTGTTCCCCGTTGTACAAAGGCGTAAAGCGGAACGATAAACAGCCCACCAAAAAAGCCGATGCCCAGCAGATCAATCGCCACCTGCCGGTGCTGGCTGTCGGTGATGATCATCCACCAGTCGGTCGCTACCGGGTTGGCGGGCATATTGAAGTACAGGTCCAGCCCGAACAGGCTGATGCCGAGGGAACCGATGGGCACAATGCCCAGCTCGATGCGATGGCCGGAAAGCCGCTCACAGGCCACCGAACCCAGGGCGATACCGATGGTGAACACGGCCAGCAACAGGGTAACGACGGTTTCGTCACCCATCAGATCCGATTGCGCGAAGCTGGGAAACTGGGTGAGGTAGGCCGCACCGAGAAACCAGAACCAGGAAATGGCCATAATGCAGAGCAGCACGGAGTGCTTTTCAGCCGCCAGTCGCATCAGGTTCCAGGTTTCTTTCAAAGGCCGGAAACCGATGGTCATCTGCGGCTGCGTTGTGCCGGTCTCCGGGACTTGTCGTGCGGCCAGATAGCCAATAACGGAGAGGGCAACAACGCCGATGGCGGCGAGTTTTTCCGGCTGGCTGCTGCCCATCATCAGGCCCGCGGCCAGCGTGCCCACCAGAATGGCAACGAAAGTGCCCATTTCCACCAGGGCATTGCCGCCCACCAGCTCATCGTCCCGCAGTACCTGGGGCAGGATGGCGTATTTCACCGGCCCGAAGAAGGTGGATTGCACGCCCATCAGGAACAACAGCAGCAGGAGCGCTTCGTACCAGCCGTGCCAGAGCCCGACGGCAGCCAGCGCCATGATGGCGATTTCCGCCAGTTTGACCCAGCGAATGACGCGGGATTTCTCGTATTTGTCTGCCAGTTGGCCGGCAATGCCGGAGAACAGAAAAAACGGCAGGATGAACAGGAAGGCGGCAACATTGACCGCCACATCAATCGGCAGCCCCATCAGACCGCCTGCGGTGTAGGTGATTAACAACAGCAGGCTGTTGCGGAACAGGTTGTCGTTGAATGCGCCCGAAAACTGGGTCAGAAAGAACGGCAGAAAGCGTCGCTCTGAAAGCAGCCGGAACTGGCTGTGGTTATCCATGGTTTGGCTCCCCCGGCCATGCGCCCGGCATGACGAAGACACGGCTGGCTTCCCGCCAGACACCTTCCGCCTCGTCCGGCTCCATCATCGCAAACAAGCGCGGAATGCCCTTGGAACGCACCATCTCCAGCGCGTCCTCGGTGGGCTGCCGGGCAGGGACATGGTCCTGGTGCCAGGGGCCCAGCCAGTGGGGCTTGACCAGAGGCACCCAGTACTGGGTGTTGTTCCGTGCAGCCAGGCCCGGCTGATCCAGCTCATCGATGTAGAGCCAGCTTCCCCGCAGGTGATTGGCCGCAGGGCCGCTTGGGGAACCCAGTTGAATGCCCCGGGGATAGAACAGATAGCCGGGCATGAAGAGTCGTGGCCGAATCGGCGCGCTGATACCGAGGGATGCGAGCAGGTCTCGGGTTTCTGGTCGTTCCGTGAGCTGGCTCTGATGATCCGTCATTTTCGCGGATTTCAGGTCGAGGCGATCCCGGGCGTTGGGGCCATACCAGAGCGTGCCGTCCCGGTTGGCCCGGGGATAGCCCAAATAGAATTTCACGGCGATCTCATGGTGTTCAATGGCGCCGTCTACAGGATTGCGCACGATAAAATCCAGCTCCCCCAGAGTCCGGCCCTCTCCTCGGATCGGCTGATTCTGCAGGAGAATCTCCCAACCGAGCACGTCCTCCATCAGGCAGGCGTAAAGGCGCTCGAAGTACAGCCCCAGCCGTTTTGCCGGCAATTCGGTGAGCATGGCCGGGCCGCGATCGGGTTGGGCATCCCACGTCCGCAGCCTTGCCTCGGCATCCGCCGGCAGGTAATTTCCCGGATCAAATTCCATGGGATTGCTGATAAGCTGGGGAGCGTGGCACATCCACGCCAGATGGCGCACGGCAGGCACGCGGAACGGGATCCGGGCTGAATTCGTATCAGTGAGCGGCGGTTGCTGGTTCATACGCCGCAGCATAACCCAAACCGACGCGGTGATCAGGCCTTGCCGCCGATGCCGGGCCTTTACTCAGGAGAATCGACATGCAGTATCTTCACACCATGATCCGGGTCAGCAATCTGGAAGCGACCCTGCACTTTTTCTGCGACCTGCTGGGCATGAAGGAAATCAGCCGCAAGAGCAGCGAGAAGGGCCGCTTCACCCTGGTGTTTCTTGCGGCCCCGGAAGACGAGGCGCGGGCCAGGGAAGAGCGGGCGCCAATGATCGAGCTGACCTATAACTGGGACCCCGAGGAGTACACCGGCGGCCGCAATTTCGGGCACCTGGCGTATCGGGTTGACGATATCTACAGCTTGTGTGAACACCTGCGATCCAATGGTGTCACCATCAATCGCCCGCCCCGTGACGGGCACATGGCGTTCATTCGCAGCCCCGATGGCATCTCCATTGAGTTGCTGCAGAAAGGTGAGGCGCTGGCGCCGAAGGAGCCCTGGGCCAGCATGGAAAACACCGGGACCTGGTAAGGCCCGGTGCGGGCCGGCATGAACTGGCTGCAATGGGAAAGCCGACGGGTTTAGGCTAAAATTCGTAAATTGCTCAATTCTCAACTGGTTAACCAAGGAAGACCCATGCTCGCAGTGATTCTCTCTGGCGGTTCAGGCACACGTCTCTGGCCGCTCTCCCGGGAGGCTTACCCGAAACAGTTCCTGCCGGTGGTATCTGACGATTCCCTGCTGGCGGAAACCATCGATCGGGGCCTGGCGCTGGATGGCAGCGCCCGGGTGATGGCCATAACCAATGAGGATCACCGTTTCGTGGTGGCAGCGCAGTTGCATGTCCAGGCGCCGGATCGCTCGGCCGGTATCATCCTGGAGCCTGTTGGCCGCAACACGGCACCGGCCATCGCACTGGCTGCCCTGGCAGCGGCAGAGGAGAATCCGGAAGAACTGTTGCTGGTGATGCCGTCGGATCACGTGCTGAAAGATCTCACGGCGTTCCGTGAGGCGGTGGTAAAGGGCGCCGAGGCGGCCCGCGCCGGCAAGCTGGTGACCTTTGGTGTAGTGCCGTCGGCGCCCCATACCGGTTACGGATACATCAAGGCCGGAGCCCGCCACAGTGGCTACCAGGATGTGGCCGCCTTCGTGGAAAAGCCCGATGAGGCGACCGCTGAGCGCTATCTGGCTGACGGCGATTACTTCTGGAACAGCGGTATGTTCCTGTTCCGGGCCGATCGTTACCTGCAGGAACTGGAAGCCCACAACCCGGCCATGCTCAAGGCGTGCCGTGAGGCCTGGGAACAGAAAACCGCCGATCTCGATTTTACCCGCGTTGGCAAGGCCGCCTTCGAGAGCTGCCCGGACGACTCCATCGATTACGCCGTGATGGAAAAAACCCGCGATGCGGTGGTGGTGCCGCTGGATGCCGGCTGGTCTGATGTCGGCTCCTGGTCTGCGCTCTGGGAAATCCAGCCCCAGGACGAGAACGGTAACGTCTGCCGCGGTGATGTGATTACCGAGGACGTGTCCGGCTCCTACATCCACTCGGAGGGCCGCTTGATCGCCGCCCTCGGCGTCAGCGATCACGTCATTGTCGAAACCGATGACGTGGTTCTGGTGGCCGATCGCAGCCGGGTGCAGGACGTCAAGAAGCTGGTTGCCCAGGTCAAAGCCCAGGGCCGGCTGGAGCATCGCTTTCACAAAAAAGTCCACCGTCCCTGGGGCACCTACGAGGGCATTGCCATGGGCGAGCGTTTTCAGGTGAAGCGCATTACCGTGAACCCCGGTGCCTCCCTGTCCTTGCAGAAACACCATCACCGGGCTGAGCACTGGGTGGTGGTCAAGGGCACGGCCACCGTGAATCGGGGAGAGGAGACCCTGCTGCTGACCGAAGACCAGTCAACCTATATCCCTCTGGGTGTGACTCACCGCCTGACCAACCCCGGTGTCATTCCCCTGGAGCTGATCGAAGTGCAAACCGGCAGCTATCTGGGCGAAGACGACATTGTCCGCTTCGAGGACACGTACAACCGCGTTTAATAAAAGTCGTCCGGCTCAGGATGGGCCGGCCTCACGCATAAGGAGATGCTGAATGGATGACTGGCAGGGATGCCTGAGCCCCCTTTGTCAAACCGCACTGCAGCGCGCCCGGGACAGCGTTGCCCACCGTGGTGGTTTCGCGATCACCGCTGAAGACTTCCTGTTGGCACTGGTTGAAGACGAGCCCACGGTTTCCGGCTTCCTCAAAGCCCGGGGCGTTGATCTCGACGAGCTGGTGCGTACCATCCAGTGCGAACAACCCATCGTGACCGAGGTTGGCGGTGAGGGTCTGCTGTCATCCCAGTTGCTGTACTGGTACGCCTGCGCGCGGGAACTCTCCGATGCCCCATGGCTGGACTGGCCGGTGCTGATGCGGGCGCTGACCTCGTCTGCCGAGCGTTTGCAGGAGAAAGCCTATGTGTCAGTGCTGGACATGGTCGGCGCATGGCCACTGTCTGGCTGGAGCGGTCACGGCGAGAGCGCACCGGATGACGACCGGGTTCCGGTGGTGGTCAGCGACCTGCGCTGGCTGGCTCTGGCTGAAGAGGTGGCGGTTACCATGGCGGCATCGCCCGCGGCACTGATCTGGTTGCAGGGTGACCGTGGCACGGGAAAGACCTCGTGGCTGCAGGCGTTGTTGCCCTGCTTGGAGGCTGGCTATGTCGAGATGGATCTGCGCCGCGAAACGGAACTGATCGCCGACGACCATCCCGCGGTTCCGGGTAGCCATGTACCCCGCAGGGACTGGCCGGCGTTGATTCTGGATAATGTCTCGCCGGGGGAGGTGCTGACGCTGGCGAGACGCTGGGACAGCCTGGCGGCCCAGCTAATCCAGTCCTGGCGGGGACCGGTGTTGTTGCTGGGGCCGGGAGCCAGCCAGGGCGCGGACGCCGTGGCGGAACTGGAACAATGGTTGGGCCGTTCGATGGACCGGTTTGATATGCCGGCCTGCGGCTACCTGCAGAAAAAAGCGATTCTGACCGCCCATCAGCCTGTCATCGAGAAACAATGGAATGTTCGCTTGTCCGATGGCGTGATTGCCTATGCAGCGGGTTGCCACAGTCAGTCCGTGGGGTCTCCCGGCGGCATGCTGCAATGGGTGGAGCGGGCGGCGGCCCGGCTGAACCTGTTCGCCAGCCGCGGCCCTGCCGCGGCTCTGGCGCTGATCGGTCAGGCCGATACCTTGCGTCGGCAAAGCCTGGTGGCACTGGCGCGCCAGGAACCGATTGCCGAGCTGGAGAGCGAGCTGGCCAAAACCGAACTGGAGCGCGCGGCTTGTGAGGTTGCCTGGTACGAGCGCAAGGCCGCGGGAAGCCTCCGCACCCTGACCCTCGACGATCTGCGTCAGGAACTGGAGCGTTGGGTTGCAGCGCGCCCCGGCCCGGTTCACTATGTGGTCCATTGTGATCATGGCGTAGGAGAAAATGCGGGTGAGGGATCTCGAAATATACATTCGTGACCTGAAGTCTCTGGCGGTGTCGGAGTGGTTGTCCAATCACCTGGATCAACTGGAGCTGGCGGACGGGCTGGAGGACACAAAGGCCATCAAGGGCGTGGGTCAATACCTGAATACAGCGGTCACGGTCAGTCTCTACCCCGGGGCCTTCGGTAAGCGCTTTACCTGTGTGGTGCTGGAAGGGGAATCACTGCCCTGGAACTCGGATCTGGAGTGCGCCCGCAGTGCCTGGCGCGCGATGGACACGGAAGTACGATGCAGCCCCGGAGACTGGAAAGAGGGTGAGCCGGTGGAAGACGACAAGTGGTGGCGGCTGGACAGCCGTGGTGAGCAGCTTGTGGTGTGGAACTGAGCTCCAGCGCAGTTGATGTGGCAGTGAAATATAGAAAATCAGCGAAATAAAAAAAGGGGCAGCCAACCGGCTGCCCCTTTTTTTGGCAGTGCCCCTGATCAGTCGCTCAGGATCGACACATTGTCAGCCTGCAGGCCCTTGTCCGCTTCAACAACACTGAAGCGAACCAGCTGGCCCTGGCGAAGAACGCGGCGGCCGCGACCACGGATGGCGCGGAAGTGCACAAACACCTCATCACCACTGTCGCGAACGATAAAGCCGAACCCTTTCTTCACGTTAAACCATTTAACTGTGCCTTCCTCGTCGCCTTCCGGGCTATTGTCGTCGAAGTCGTCTTCGTCGTCATAGTCCTGGCTGGACGGGCGGGACTGGGCAGGACGCGCGGCGCGCTGGCCTGACTGTCGCGCGGCGATGGCCACGGTCAGAAAACCGGCAATACCGAACAACACAACGGCGATGATGTAAGCGGCGATGCCGCGCGTGGCGCCGAGCGCTTCAAGTGTCTGGCCGGCAGCGATCAAACGCAGCGGTTCCGGGGTGAACGACAGCAAAATGGCAAGAATCAACGGTGCAGGGATGGCGATCAGAAGAGCAACAAGGATCGCTTTGGCTGGATTACGCATTGACTGAGATTTCTCCATACTTATTTAACGCTAACGATAAAGAGCCGGATATCGGGTAAAATCGCACATCCGGCCGGTGAAAACCGCCAAAATTTCCAAAAATGGACGGGCCTTGGCGGGCAAAAGCGGCATGATACCAGATAACGGTGAGTGCTGACCAAGCAACTGGCCAGTCAGATACATGAATTACAGGGTTAGCGGCACTGATGAGTAATAAAGATCTGGAAGCACGGATGGATGAGCTTGAAACCCGCCTGGCGTTTCAGGATGACATCATAAATACCCTCAGCGAGCAGGTCGCCAAACAGGAAATGGACATCCGCGAATTGTGGGAGGCAAAGCGGCAGCTGAACAAGCAGTTGAAGGAAGTGTCGCCCTCCAACATCAAGGCGGAGGAAGACGAGGCCCCACCCCCGCATTACTGAGGGCAAGGCTGGCGCAGGCGCCTCAGGCGAGCAGTTCTTCGAGAATCTGCTCGTAGATGTCGGAAAGGACGTCCAGGTCAGCCGCTTTCACACACTCATCCACCTTGTGAATGGTGGCGTTGATGGGGCCAAGCTCCACCACCTGGGCACCGGTCGGCGCAATAAAGCGTCCGTCGGACGTGCCACCGGAGGTGGACAATTCGGTTTCCCGGCCGGTCACCCTGCGAATCGCAGCCTGACTGGCGGATACCAGTGCACCACGGTCGGTCAGGAACGGCCGGCCACTCAGGTGCCATTGCAGGTCGTACTTGAATCCGTACCGATCCAGAATGGCCACCACCCGCTCTTCCAGGCTCTCTGCCGTGTTTTCCGTGCAGTAGCGGAAATTGAAATGCACCAGGCATTCCCCGGGAATGATGTTGCTGCCGGTGCCGGCCTCCACTTTGGTGATCTGGAAGGTGGTCGGCGGGAAGAAGTCGTTGCCGTTGTCCCAGAACTCCTTCGCCAGAGCGTCCAGTGCCGGCGCCACCGTGTGCACCGGGTTTTCCGCCAGGTGCGGGTAGGCGACATGGCCCTGAACACCGCGCACGGTAAGGTACCCGTGTAGCGAGCCGCGCCGTCCGTTCTTGATGACATCGCCGACTTCATGGGTGCTGGAAGGTTCGCCAATCAGGCACCAGTCCATTTTCTCGTTTCTGGCTTCCAGGGTTTCAATCACCTTGACGGTGCCATCCTGGGCCGGGCCTTCCTCATCGCTGGTGATCAGCAGGGCGATGGAGCCGCGGTGATCCGGATGCTTGCCGACAAAACGCTCGCAGGCGGTCACGAAGGCGGCCAGGCTGCCTTTCATGTCCGCGGCGCCGCGGCCGAACAGATAGCCATCCTGGATGACTGGCTCGAACGGCGGGTGCGCCCAGTTTTTCTCAGGGCCGGTGGGAACCACATCGGTATGACCGGCAAACGCCAGCACCGGTCCCTCGGTGCCTTTTCTGGCCCAGAGGTTGTCGGTGGTTCCGAATCGCAGGTGTTCGCCACCAAACCCGAGCGGCGCGAGCCGTGACATCATCAGCTCCTGACAGCCGGCGTCATCGGGGGTGACAGACTGCCGGCGAATCAGGTCAATGGCGAGATCGAGTGTCGGGGAATTAGTTGTTTGCATGCAGTTCTTCGTTCAGCTCGATCGCGGTTTTGTTGGATTTGCACTCGACGGCACCGGTCTGGCTGTTGCGACGAAACAGCAGGTCTGTGGTGTTGGCCAGATCCCGCGCCTTGATGATTTCCACCAGCTCGTTGTTGTCGTCCAGCAGCGCCACTTTGGTGCCGGCGGTGATGTACAGGCCCGCTTCCACCTTGCAGCGGTCGCCCAGGGGAATGCCGATGCCGGCATTGGCGCCGATCAGGCAATTCTCGCCCACGGAAATGATGATGTTGCCACCGCCGGACAGGGTGCCCATGGTGGAGCAGCCGCCGCCCAGATCGGAACCCTTGCCGACCATGACGCCCGCCGAAATGCGGCCCTCGATCATGCTGGTGCCTTCGGTACCGGCGTTGAAGTTGATGAAGCCCTCGTGCATGACCGTTGTGCCTTCGCCCACGTAGGCGCCCAGGCGCACGCGGGCGGTGTCTGCAATCCGCACGCCTTTGGGAACCACGTAATCGGTCATCTGGGGGAACTTGTCGACAGACTTCACTTCCAGAGTGCGGCCTTCCAGGCGCGCTTTCAGCTGGCGATCGGGCAGCTCGTTCAGATCAATGGCGCCTTCGTTGGTCCAGGCCAGGTTCGGCAGCAGGCCAAAAATGCCATCCAGCTTCAGACCATGGGGTTTTGCCAGGCGGTGGGAGATCAGGTGCAGCTTGAGGTACACCTCGGGGGTGCTGGAGGCGGTATTGTCGGTCTCCAGAATGGTCACGCACACCGGGCGGCGGCTGCTGGCGGCTTTCTCGGCCAGGGCTGCCTGGTCGGTCTCACCGACCTGACGCAGTGCATTGGCGAACTGGCTCAGTTGCTCGGCGTTGACCAGCAAGGCCTGGTTGCCGCCCTGATAGTCCAGGCTGTTGCGAGCCACATCAATGAGGCCGTTGTCGGGTGTCATTACCGGCTGCTGATAAAACACTTCCAGCCATTCGCCCTGGTTGTTCTGGCTGCCGATACCGATACCGAATGCAAAGCTCATCTGATGGTTGCTCCTGTGATCTTCAAGAAAATATGAGGGTTATTCGTGTGAGAAACGGGTGGCCCACTCGCTGGCATTGAACCCGACACTGACGCTTCCCTGGTACTCGACCACGGGGCGTTTGATGATCGACGGGTTGTCCAACATGATGTCGCGGGCCGACTGGGCGCTAATGGTATCACGAACCTCATCCGGAAGTTTGCGCCAGGTGGTGCCGCGGCGGTTCACCAGCGCGTCCCAGCCGATCGCGTCTTCCCAGCGGGTCAGGGTGGCGTCATCCAGGCCGTCTTTTTTGAGATCGTGAAATTCGTAAGCCACGCCTTGCTCGTCCAGCCACTTTCGGGCCTTTTTCACCGTGTCGCAGTTTTTGATGCCGTAAATCTTCATGCCTGTTTTGCCTTTACAAAGTCGACGATCCGTCTGGCCGCCTCAACGCAGTCTTTCAGCGGTGCGACCAGCGCCATGCGAACCCGGTTCTCGCCCGGGTTGTGGCCATCCACCGTGCGGGACAGGTAACGCCCCGGCAGCACATGGACGTTCTGCTGTGCCGAGAGCTCACGGGCAAAGGTTTCGTCGTCCATCGGGGTTTCTGGCCAGAGGTAAAACCCGGCATCCGGGAAGTCCACGTTCATCACTTCCCGCAGGATGGGCACCACGGCTTCAAATTTTGCCCGGTAGGCGGCGCGGTTCTCCCGCACGTGGTCCTCGTCTTGCCAGGCGGCGATGCTGGCCAGCTGATTGTGAATCGGCATGGCACAGCCGTGGTAGGTGCGGTATTTCAGATAGCCTTTGAGAATCGCCGCATCGCCGGCGACGAATCCGGAGCGCAAGCCGGGCAGGTTGCTGCGTTTGGACAGGCTGTGGAACACCACGCAGCGGGCGTAGTCGTCGCGCCCCATGGCCGCGCAGGTCTGCAACAGCCCCTCCGGCGGGTGAGCCTCGTCCGGGTAGAGCTCGGAGTAGCATTCGTCCGAGGCCACAATAAAGTCGTAGCGGTCGGCAAGCTCGATGACCCGGATCAGGGTCTCTCTCGGCATGATCGCGCCGCTGGGGTTGCCCGGTGAACACAGGAACAGTACCTGGCAGTCGCGCCAGACAGACTCGGGCACCCGATCAAAGTCCGGGATAAAGCCGTTGCTGCCGTCGCAGGGCAGGTACACCGGCGTTGCGCCCGCCAGGAACGCCGCCCCCTCGTACACCTGATAGAACGGATTGGGGCTGACAACGGTGGCCGGCCCGGTCGCATCCACCACGGCCTGAACCAGCGAGAATATGGCCTCGCGGGTACCGTTCACCGGCACGATGTGATCGCTGGCGGTCAGGGTGCCGGGCGCCAGTCTGAAGCGGCGGGTGGCCCAGTTGCTGATCGCTTCGCGCAGCTCATCCAGCCCCTTGGTGGTGGGGTAGTTGGCCAGCTTGTCCAGGTTATTGGCGATCACCTGCTTCACAAATTCCGGTGACGGGTGCTTGGGTTCACCAATGCCGAGCGAGATGGATCGCAGGTGGTCCGGCACGGTGATACCGGCTTTCAGCCTGGCCAGCTTTTCGAACGGATAAGGGTGCAGTCGGTCCAGATTGGGGTTCATTGGGTATCGTCCAGCATTGTACGAAGATCTTCCTGCAGGGCCTGGCAGACAGTGGGGTCGCTGATCTGCTCGCCTTGCTCGTCGGTGACGAAAAACACGTCTTCCACCCGCTCACCGAGGGTGGCGATCTTGGCGTTGGTCAGTCGCACCCGGTGTTCCAGCAATACCTGGCCGACGCGGGCAAGCAGGCCGGGGCGGTCGGGGGTGATCACTTCAATCACCGTGCGCTGGTTAATGGTGTCGTTCGACAGCGTCACCTCGGTGGGAAAGGCGAAGTGTTTGAGCTGCCGTGGTGTGCGCCGGTGGATGATGTCCGGGTAGTCGTCCGGATCGTCCAGTTCCTCGATCAGGCGTTTGCGCACGCGATCCTTGCGGGCCGGGTCGATGCCCAGAGGCTTGCCTTTCTCGTCCAGCACCACGTAGGAGCTGATTGAGAAGGGGCTCTCACCGGAGCTGATGCGTGCGTCCACGATGTTCAGGTTCAGTTGTTCCAGCACGGCGGTGGTGGCGGCAAACAGTGCAACCCGGTCGCGCATGTAGATGATGATCTGGGAGTAGCCGTCGGTGGGCCCGCCGCGGGTATCGCGGATCAGCACCAGTGGGTCGGGGTTGTCGCCGTGGCGGATGATGGCTGCGGTCTGCCAGGCGATATCCACCGTGGAGTCCTGCAGGAAATAATCCTCATCGAGGGTATTCCAGATGCCGTCAATCTGCTCATCCGTCATGTTCTGGGCGCGCAGAATCTCCCGCGCCTCGGATTGAGTCGCTCGCACCCACTCCTGGCGGTCCACCGGGGTTTCAGTGCCCCGTCGCAGCGCCCGCTTGGTCTCGATAAACAACTGGCGCAACAGCGATGCGCGCCAGGTATTCCAGAGCTTGGGATTGGTGGCGCTGATGTCACACACCGTCAGTACGTAGAGATAATCCAGGTGCGCCTGGCTCGGCACCGCCTGGGCAAACGCGTGGATGATGTCAGGGTCGGAGATGTCCTTGCGCTGCGCGGTCATGGACATCAGCAGGTGGTTCTCCACCAGCCAGGAAATCAGTTGGGTATCGCGGGCACTGAGGTGGTGCTGTTCGCAGAAAGTCTCTGCATCAATGGCCCCCAGCTCCGAGTGGTCGCCACCGCGGCCCTTGGCAATGTCGTGATACAAGCCGGCGATGAACAGTGTTTCCAGCTTTGGCAGCCGATGAATCAGGCGGGAAGCCAGGGGGAACTCGGTGCGGGCTTCGGGGCTGGTCATCCGAACCATATTGCGGATCACCCGCATGGTGTGGGCGTCTACGGTATAGATGTGGAACAGGTCGTGCTGCATCTGGCCGATGATCTGACCGAACTCCGGCAGGTAACGGCCCAACACGTTGTACTTCTTCATGGCCGATAACGTCTGATCCAGCGCATGGGGGGTGCGCAGCAGTTCCATGAACAGAGAGGTGACCGCCAGGTCGCCGCGGAAGGCATCGTCGATCAGGTGCCGGTGAGCCCGCAGTGATCGGATCGTGGTGGCGCGAATGCCCTTGATTTCCGGGTGCTGGGCCATCAGCACAAAAATTTCCATGATGGAGTAGGGGGCGTAGGCAAACACCTGATTATTCACCGCTTCTATATAGCGGTTGCGGATCTGGAAACGCTTGTTCAGCGGCTGGATGTCGTCGGCATCACCGGCGCCGAGAATGGCCTCGTCGTAATACTGCAGGATGACGTCGGCCAGCTCCGCCAGTGCCAGCACCGTGCGGTAATAGGACTGCATCATCAGCTCCACGCCCAGGCGCTTGCCTTCGTCTTTGTAGCCGAGCATTTCCGCCAGGGCCCGCTGGTGATCGAACAACAGCCGATTCTCGTTGCGATCGGCGATCAGCTGAAGGCCGAAACGCAGGCGCCACAGGAAGGATTCGCCCTGGAACAGAATCTGGTGCTCTTCTTCGGTGAGGATAGAGAAGCGGGTCAGGTCGGCGATGTTCTGCAGCCCGAAGTGCCGTTTGGTGATCCAGCCGATGGTCTGGATGTCCCGCAATGCCCCCGGGGAGCCCTTTACGTTGGGTTCCAGGTTGTACTCGGTGTCGCCGTATTTCTGGTGCCGCTGCTGCTGCTCCTGCCGTTTGGCGATGAAGTAGTCGCGATCGGAACTGACATCGTCGGAGTAGACTTCCTCGCTGAGGATCTCCCGCAGCTCGTCCGGCCCGGCGATGGTCCGGGTCTCCAGCAGGTTGGTCAGAATGGTGATGTCTTCGCGGGCGGCCGCCTTGTTCTCTTCAATGCTGCGCACGCTGTGGCCGATGTCGAGCTTCAGGTCCCACAACAGCGTAATAAAGGCGCCGAGATCTTCCTGCCACTCCTTGCGGATGCCGCTGCGGGTCAGGATCAGCAGGTCGATGTCGGAGTGGGGGTGGAGCTCGCCGCGGCCGTAGCCGCCGACCGCAATCAGAGATATGTCAGAGGAGGCGGCAAACGGGTAACGGTTCCAGATCAGGCGCAGTACGGTGTCGACGGTGTCAGCCCTGGAGTGCACCAGGGAGCGCACGTCGGCCCCCTGGCGAAAAGCTTCCGCATCGGCATTGTATCGCTCCCGCAGCAGCTCACGGGCCGCAGTAACCGGGGAGGCGTCGTTGCTTATGCGGGATTCCAGCTCGCTTCGGTTCACCTAGAAAGACTCTTCCGTGCGCTTGGTGAGCACCTCGTAGCCGTCTGCGGTCACCAGGATGGTGTGTTCCCACTGGGCCGACAGCTTGTGGTCCTTGGTGACCACGGTCCAGCCGTCCGGAAGCAGCTTGGTGTGGTACTTGCCCTGGTTGATCATCGGCTCAATGGTGAACGTCATGCCTTCCTGCAGTTCCATGCCGGTGCCCGGTTTGCCGTAATGCATCACCTGCGGCTCCTCGTGGAACACCTTACCGATACCGTGGCCGCAGTAGTCGCGAACCACTGAATAGCGGTGCTTTTCCGCGTGCTGCTGGATAACGTGGCCGATATCCCCCAGCCGGGTACCGGGCTTGACCAGTTCAATGCCTTTATAGAGGCATTCCTGGGTGATGTCGATGAGCCGCTCTGTGCCCGGCTTGGGTTTCCCCACAATAAACATCTTGCTGGTGTCGCCGTGGTATTCGTCCTTGATGACGGTGACGTCGATGTTGAGGATGTCGCCGTCCTTCAATACTTTTTTCTCGGAGGGGATGCCGTGGCAGATCACGTGGTTGACCGACGTGCACACGGATTTCGGAAAACCTTTGTAGTTCAGCGGGGCCGGAATCGCTTTCTGCACGTTCACGATGTGGTCGTGGCAAATGCGGTCAAGCTCCTCGGTACAGACGCCGGGCTTCACATGCTCCCCGATCATCTCGAGAACCTCGGCGGCCAGCCGGCCGGCGACGCGCATTTTTTCGATTTCTTCCGGAGTTTTGATCGATACCTGCATTGGGCTTCCCATTGGTGTACATCAAACCGGCATTTTAAGGGGGACGAGGGCCGGGTACAAGGAAGCGTGCAGGCAAAAATAATGGCGTGGCGTTGGCGTTTTATGGTATAAACGCGCCCGCTGGAAACGAATCCAGCAAATTCACACACGTGTCGACACGTTGTCCCAGGGTGCCAGCTCCTACTTATAAGGAGGTTGGTTGGGTCAATCGGATGCGTGGAGGACTAACCCGAAGCTAAAAGGTAAATATCATGGCTCAGGTAAATATGCGTGACCTGCTCAAGGCAGGTGCTCACTTCGGTCACCAGACCCGTTACTGGAACCCGAAAATGTCGAAGTTCATCTTCGGCGCCCGTAACAAGATTCACATCATCAACCTGGAACAGACCGTTCCTGCCATGAACGACGCGCTCAAGTTCGTTCAGCAACTGGCAGAGAACAAGAACAAGGTTCTGTTTGTAGGCACCAAGCGCGCCGCGGCGAAAATCATCAAGGAAGAAGCCGAGCGCTCCGGTCAGCCGTTTGTAAACCACCGCTGGTTGGGTGGCATGCTGACCAACTACAAGACCATCCGTCAGTCGATCCGTCGCTACCGTGACCTGGAAGCCCAGAGTCAGGACGGCACCTTTGACAAGCTGACCAAGAAAGAAGCTCTCGAGCGTACCCGTGAGATGGACAAGCTTGAGCGTTCCATCGGTGGTATCAAGGACATGGGCGGCCTGCCGGACGCACTGTTCGTGATCGACGTGGACCACGAGCGCATCGCCATCAAGGAAGCCAACAAGCTGGGCATCCCTGTTATCGGTGTTGTTGATACCAACAGCGATCCCGACGGTGTTGACTACGTTATCCCGGGCAACGATGACGCCATTCGCGCTATCCAGATCTACGTGAAGGCCGTTGCTGACACCTGCATCGACGCCGCCCAGGCTGGCGGTGCCGGCGCTGACGAGTTTGTTGAAGTCAGTGAAGACACTGAAGGCGCTGCTCCCGCTGCTGAGTAAGCTTTCCCTTCAGATGTGAGATGTTGGGCGGGCCCGATTTCGTGATCGGGCCCGCCTTCCCACCGAATTCGGAACAAGAGGATTGAACATGGCTGCAATTACCGCTGCAATGGTCAAAGAGCTGCGTGAGCGTACCGGCCTTGGCATGATGGAGTGCAAAAAAGCACTGGTTGAAGCTGACGGCAGTGTTGACGCTGCCATTGAAGAGCTGCGCAAGTCTTCTGGCCTGAAAGCCGCCAAAAAAGCTGGCCGTACCGCCGCTGAAGGCGTGTCTCTGGTCAAGATCTCCGACGACAACACCGTTGCCTACATTCTGGAAGTGAACTCCGAGACGGACTTCGTTGCCCGTGACGACAACTTCCTGAACTTCTCGAACGACGTGCTGAACGTGGCGTTTGAAAAGGGCGAGACCGATGTTGCCAAGCTGATGGCCGGCGATCTGGAAGCCAAGCGTGAAGCGCTGGTTCAGAAGATCGGCGAGAACATCACCGTGCGTCGTCTGGTGAAAGTGGAAGGCCCGGTTGTGGGTGGCTATGTTCACAGCACCAACAAGATTGCCTGTGTTGTGGCCCTGACCGCCGGCGACTCTGAAGTTGCCCGTGACGTCGCCATGCACGCTGCCGCGGTCAATCCGCGCGTTGGCAAGCCGGAAGAGATGCCTGCTGAAGAGCTCGAGAAAGAGAAAGAGGTCATCAAGGCCCAGCCGGATATGGAAGGCAAGCCTGCCGAAATCGTCGAGAAGATGATGGGCGGCCGTATCAAGAAGTTCCTCAAGGAAAACAGCCTTGTTGAGCAGCCTTTCGTGAAAAACCCGGACCAGACCGTGGGTGAGCTGATCAAGTCCGCCGGTGGTGAACTGGTTGGCTTCGTGCGCCTGGAAGTGGGTGAAGGCATTGAACGGGAAGAAGTGGACTTCGCCGCCGAGGTTGCAGCAGCAGCCGGCACCGGCAAGGCCTGATCTTTCTGAAAGGCGCTGCAGACCCGGTTTGCAGCGCCACCTGAGTCTGCCACGTTAGTTGGGGAAACCCGGCTCTCGTGGCGGGCTTGTATCTGAGATACCCCTTTTCAGAGAGGGGTATGTCAGATACAAGCCTGCGAAGCTTGTCGCGCCAGATAGCAGCCAACAGACGAAAAGGGGATCAGCATGCCGACTTCATCCAAAACCCAGCCCAGATACAAGCGTGTTCTGCTCAAGCTCAGTGGCGAGGCCCTGATGGGCGAGCACGATTTCGGCATTGACCCCAAAGTTCTTGATCGCATGGCGCTGGAAATCGGCGCGCTGATCGGCATTGGCGTTCAGGTAGGCCTGGTGATCGGCGGTGGCAACCTGTTCCGGGGTGCGGCGCTGAACGCTGCCGGCATGGACCGGGTAACCGGCGACCACATGGGCATGCTGGCAACGGTCATGAACGGTCTGGCCATGCGCGATGCGCTTGAGCGCTCCAACATTCGCACCCGTGTCATGTCGGCCATTCCCATGAGCGGCATCGTTGAGCACTATGATCGCCGCCGCGCGGTGCGCGATCTGAAAGACGGCGACGTGGTGATCTTCTGTGCCGGCACCGGCAACCCCTTCTTCACCACGGATTCGGCGGCGTGTTTGCGTGGCATCGAAATCGAGGCTGACGCGGTGCTGAAAGCCACCAAGGTGGACGGCGTCTATTCGGCGGATCCCCATCTCGATCCGAGCGCAGAGAAATACGATAACCTGACTTACGATCAGGTGCTGGACAAGAAGCTCGGCGTGATGGATCTGACCGCCATCTGTCTGGCCCGTGATCACGGCATGCCGCTGCGGGTGTTCGACATGAACCGCGCAGGCGCGCTGACCCGCATCGTGACCGGCGAAAAAGAAGGTACACTGATCGAATAACGTGGTTGATCCGGCCCGCACAGAGGCGGGCCGGGAAACGGACTGACCTGTAACACGAATTGAGGATGCTCCAGTGATTAACGACATCAAATCCGATGCTGAGAACAAGATGAAAAAGAGCCTTGAGGCTCTGCACTCGGCATTTAACAAGATCCGCACCGGCCGTGCCCATCCGGCCATTCTCGACAGCGTTCTGGTGAATTACTATGGCCAGGAAACGCCGCTCAAGCAGGTAGCCAGCGTGAACGTGGAAGACAACCGCACGCTGACCGTTGCCCCCTGGGAAAAGAACCTGCTGCAGGTAATCGAGAAGGCCATCATGACCTCGGACCTCGGCCTGAACCCGGCGAACAACGGCGACGTTATCCGTGTGCCCATGCCGATGCTGACCGAAGAAACCCGCAAGGAAATGGTCAAGCAGGCGAAAGCCGACGCTGAGCATGGCCGGGTCTCCATCCGTAACGCGCGTCGCGATGCGAATACCATGCTGAAGGACCTGCTGAAGGAAAAGGAAATCAACGAAGACGAAGAGCGCAAGGGCGAAGACGACATCCAGAAACTGACGGATCGCTACATCGCCGAAGTCGAAAAGATGCTCAAAGCGAAAGAAGAGGACCTGATGGCCGTCTGATCGGCCGGGTCTGCTTCGAATGCAACGATCAGCCGGTACCGCGTTGCCGGTTGAGCAGGGGACTTCATGACGGAAACTGTATCCGCAGAAATTCCGGTGTCGGCTGATAGCCGGCCCCGGCACGTGGCCATTATCATGGATGGTAACAACCGCTGGGCTAAGGCCCGGCGGCAGAAAGGAGTCGCTGGTCACAAGGCTGGCGTGAATGCGGTCAAGGCGGTGGTGGAAACCTGCGCGCGCGAAGGCGTGGAAGTGTTGACCCTGTTCGCGTTCTCGAGCGAGAACTGGCGGCGCCCGCAAGACGAAGTCTCTGCTTTGATGCGACTGTTTCTCTTCGCGCTCGAGCGGGAAGTCAAAAAGCTGCATCGCAACAACATCCGCCTGCGTATCATCGGCGACCGCACGGCGTTCAGCCCGACACTCCAGGAACACATGGCAAAGGCGGAAGAGCTGACCCGCCATAACACGCTGATGACCCTGGTCATCGCCGCCAATTATGGGGGCCATTGGGACATAGCCCAGGCCACCCGTAAGGTTGCTGAGATGGCGCGGTCCGGGCAGATCGAGCCGTCGGATATCACCGACAGCCTGATTCAGCAGCACCTGTCCATCGGCGACTTGCCGATGCCGGATCTGATGATCCGTACCGCTGGGGAACAGCGGATCAGCAATTTCATGCTCTGGCACCTGGCGTACACCGAGCTCTATTTTTCGCCGGTGTACTGGCCCGATTTCCTGGAAGAGCAAATGCGGGAGGCGCTGAGGGCCTACGCCGGTCGCCAACGGCGTTTCGGGCAGACCGACGACCAGATCGCCGCTCGCCAGCCGGAACAATAACGACAAGACAGCGAACTCTATTGTGCTAAAAACCAGAATCATTACCGCGCTTATTCTTGCCCCTATTGCCATCGGCGGCATCTTTTTCCTGCCCCCGCTCGGCTTCGCGCTGTTTACCGGCGCCATCATCACCATCGGTGCCTGGGAATGGGCAAACATGTCCGGGCTGACTTCACAGGGCAGTCGCGTGGGTTACGCGGCAGTCGTTGCCGCCGTTATGTTCGGCCTGTTGAACGTGCCGGCGGTGGTGGTGCTCTGGCTGGCCCTTGGTTGGTGGCTGGTCTGCTTCCTGATGGTCAGGGGCTACCCGGCCGGTTCGGATCGCTGGGGCAGCGTGCCGGTGAGGGCGTTGATGGGCTTGCTGGTGTTGGTGCCCGCCTGGGTTGGTCTCAACCATTTGCGCACAGGTTCGCTGCAGTTCGGTGACGTTGCCAACACTCTTCTGGTTATTCTCTACGTGTTCTGTGTGGTGTGGGTAGCGGATATCGGCGCTTACTTTGCCGGTCGGGCGTTCGGCAAAGCCAAGCTGGCACCGCGGGTCAGTCCGGGCAAGTCCTGGGCCGGTGTCTGGGGCGGTCTCGTCGCCGTGGCGGTGTTCGCGGTGGTGGTCAGTCAGGCGGCCTCTGCGCCTCTCGAGCAGACTCTGTTGCTGGTCATTGCCAGCCTGGTTACCGGCTTCGTGTCGGTACTTGGAGACCTGCTGGAAAGCATGCTCAAGCGCTTCCGTGGCATCAAGGACAGCAGCCAGTTGCTGCCCGGGCACGGCGGTATCATGGACCGTATTGACAGCCTGACCGCTGCCATTCCGGTGTTTGCGCTGATCATCACCCAGCTGGGCTGGCTGACGACGGGGCAGTGGTGAGCACCGCCATGCGCCATGTCACCATCCTCGGGGCCACCGGGTCGATTGGTCTCAATACCCTGGACGTAATCCGCCGGCATCCGGACCGTTTCCGCGTGTACGGGCTGGCGGCCAATACCCGGGTAGAGGAAATGGCCGAGCTGTGCCGGGAATTCCGTCCGCAACGCGCGGTGATGGCCGATGCGGCCGCCGCACAGAACCTTGCCCAGCGTTTGTCAGATCTGCCGGACATCACCGTGCTTCAGGGCGAGGCGGGGCTGTGTGAGGTGGCCGCGGCAGAGAGCGTCGATACGGTGATGGCTGCCATCGTCGGTGCCGCCGGGTTACCGCCGACACTGGCTGCGGTGCGTGCCGGCAAGCGCGTTCTGCTGGCCAACAAGGAAGCCTTGGTGATGTCCGGCCAACTGTTTATGGACGCCGTGATCGCGTCCGGTGCCGAACTGCTGCCCATCGACAGTGAGCACAACGCCATATTCCAGTGCATGCCCGCAGACCGTGTGCGTGATCCGCGGGGCGCGGGTATTACCCGAATTCTACTGACGGCCTCCGGCGGGCCGTTTCGCAGTCACTCCAATGAGGCGCTTAAAACGGTCTCTCCTGCCCAGGCATGTGCGCATCCGAACTGGTCCATGGGCCAGAAAATTTCGGTGGATTCCGCCACGCTGATGAACAAGGGGCTGGAGCTGATCGAGGCGTGCTGGCTGTTCAACACCGATCCGTCGCGGATCGAGGTGCACGTTCACCCGGAAAGCATCATCCATTCCATGGTGGAGTACGCCGACGGTTCTGTGCTGGCGCAACTGGGCAGCCCAGACATGCGAACCCCCATCGCCAACGGCCTGGCCTGGCCGGAGCGGATTGATGCCGGTGTGGCGCCGCTGGATCTGTTTGCCATTGGCCGCTTCCATTTCGAACGCCCGGATCTTGACCGTTTTCCGTGCCTGCGGCTTGCAGCGGAAGCCTTCAAGGCTGGTGGCACGGCGCCCGCGGTGCTGAATGCCGCCAACGAAGAGGCGGTGGCGGCTTTTCTGGCAGGTGACCTTGGTTTCACTGATATCCCCGTTATCATAGAGCGCACACTGGCAGCGACCGAGGTGGTGGCCGGCAGCAGCTTCGAGATCATCTTTGCCAAGGACGCCGAGGCGCGCCGGTTTGCGCGGGAACAGATAGGGCGGCTGGCTGTCTGATGTATCCCCGGCGCCATTCGCTCGTGAGATGGCCTGACCCGAAAACAACACCGAGAGCACTATGCACATAGTACAAACCATATTGGCGCTGGCTCTGACCCTGGGGATCCTGGTGACCCTCCATGAGTACGGTCACTTCTGGGTGGCTCGTCGTTGCGGTGTAAAGGTGCTGCGTTTTTCCGTAGGCTTCGGCAAACCCATGTTCTCCTGGTATGACCGTTACGGCACCGAGTTTGCAATCGCCGCCATTCCGCTCGGCGGCTACGTCAAGATGCTGGATGAGCGTGAGGGGCCGGTGCCCGAGGAGCTCAGGGATCAGGCTTTCAATTCCAAACCGCCGTCCCGCCGGATTGCGATCGCCGCCGCCGGGCCTGTTGCCAATTTCCTGTTTGCCATTTTCGCTTACTGGTTGCTCAGCGTGGTGGGCTTCACCACGGTTGCGCCCATCGTCGGGGATGTGACGCCGGGCAGCATTGCCGAACGCATGGGCCTGGCCGAGGGCATGGAAATCCATGAAGTCGATGGGCATCGGGTCACGTCGTGGCGTGATATCAATATGCGGCTGTTGGAAAGGGCGGGCGAACACAGTAACGTGGTCGTCGCTGTCAGTGATGAGGGCCGGCGGAACGAGCTGACCGCGACCCTGGATGGATGGCGCCTGCGGGACGATAATCCCGATCCGCTGGGCGAATTCGGTGTGCAGCCGTGGCGCCCCGACATTCCGGCCGTGCTGGGTGAGATCTCCGGTGGTGGCCGCGCGGAAGCCGCGGGCCTGCAGCCGGATGACCGGATAGTGGCCGTTGGTGGCGAGCCCGTGGCGAACTGGTTCGAGCTGGTGGAGGTGATCCGAAACTCGCCGGAGCAACCGCTGGACATCACTCTGGAGCGGGGTGGTGTAACCATCAACGTGTCGGTTACACCGGAATCCCGAACCTCGGACACCGGCGAGAACATCGGCTTCGTGGGTGCCGGCGTGGCCCAGGTGTCCTGGCCGGACGAGGTGCTCAGGGACGTTCGATACGGCCCGTTGGCGGCGATACCCAATGCCGTGGGAGAGACCTGGGCGGATACACGGCTGACGCTGGTGGCGATCAAGAAGATGGTGACCGGGCTTTTATCCCCGACCAATCTCAGTGGCCCGATCACTATTGCGAGGGTGGCCGAGGCAAGTGTCAGTTCCGGGTTTGAAGACTTTATCCGTTTCCTGGCTTACCTGAGTGTGAGCCTGGGTGTGCTGAACCTGCTGCCGGTACCGGTACTGGATGGTGGACACATCGTGTATTACACCATCGAGGCGATCCGCCGGAAGCCGCTTTCCGAACAGGTTCAGGCGCTTGGATTACGAATTGGTATGGCATTGATTCTTACATTAATGGTGTTTGCTCTTTACAACGACCTGATGCGGTTGTGAGAATTGCGGGCTCCTTACGCGCATTAACAGGCGAAATGACTGAATGAGACGTTCTCTTCTAGGTGTAGCTATCGGGTTGGCATTGGCCGGCACCGGCATGAGCTCAGCGTATGCTGACGAATTCACGGTTTCCGATATCGAGGTTGAGGGATTACAGCGGGTTTCCGCGGGCACGGTATTTTCCGCCTTTCCGGTCAACATTGGTGAGCCTGTTGACGAGGCCGAGCTGGCCGGAGCCATCAAGGATCTGTTTCGCACCGGTCTGTTCACTGACATTCAAGCCAGCCGCGATGGCGGCGTGCTGATCCTGAGTGTTCAGGAGCGGCCGTCCATTACCTCGATTGATATCGAAGGCAACAAGAACATTGAATCCGATATGCTGCTCGATGCGCTGTCCAGCGCCGGTCTTGAAGAGGGCCAGGTGTTCCGCAGGGCCACGCTTGAGCGTCTCGAGCTCGAGATCCTGCGTTCCTACATCAGCCAGGGCCGCTACAACGCGCGCGTCAAGGCAACCGCCGAGGAGTTGCCCCGCAACCGGGTCGCGATCAAGCTGGACATCAACGAGGGCGACGTTGCCGCCATCCAGCACATCAACATTATCGGCAACGAGGATTTCAGCGACGAGGAGCTGCTGGATCTGTTCGAGTTGCGCACCAGCAGCTGGTGGAACTCCATCACCAATGCTGACAAGTACGCCCGCGAGCGACTCAGTGGTGATCTCGAATCCCTGCGTTCCTTCTACCTTGACCGCGGCTACTTGGATTTCAACGTCGAATCCAGCCAGGTGTCCATTTCGCCGAACAAAAAAGAGGTGTTCATTGCGATCGCCCTGAACGAAGGGCCCCAGTACACCGTGTCTGAGGTTCGTTTGCGGGGCGAACTGATCGTCGATGAAGACGAACTGCGGGACCTGATACCGATGGAGGAGGGCGATGTGTTCTCACGCTCCATCGCCACTGCGGTATCCGAGCGCCTGTCTCGCCGGCTGGGTCGTGAGGGCTACGCCTTCGCCAACGTTAACGCCGTGCCAGAGCCGGGTGAGGACAACACCGCCGCGGTGACGTTCTTCTTCGAGCCGGGCAAGCGGGCCTACGTGCGCCGTGTCAATTTTGACGGCAACGTCTCGACCCGGGACGAAGTCATGCGTCAGGAAATGACCCAGATGGAGGGCGGCGTGGCCTCCACGGACCGCATCGAGTTCTCCAAGACCAAACTGGAGCGGCTCGGCTTCTTCCAGACCGTGGATGTAGACACCGTGCCGGTGCCGGGCACCGATGACATGGTCGACGTCAACTACTCCGTGGTTGAGCAGCCCACCGGCAGCCTGTCTGCCTCGGTCGGTTTCTCCCAGGCCTCCGGCGTCATTCTCGGGGCCAACGTGTCAGAAAACAACTTCTTCGGCAGCGGAAAACGGGTCTCGTTCGGCGTAAACGTCAGCGATTCCATCAAGAGTGCCAACTTCTCCTATACCGACCCGTATTACACTGTCGACGGTGTCAGCCGGGGCTTCAGTGTGTTCGCACGGGAAACCGACTTCGAAGAGCAGGACATTTCTTCCTACCTGCTGGATGAATATGGTGGCCGCGTTACCTTCGGTTATCCGACAGACAACATTACCCGCCTCAACTTCGGCGTGGGCTACACCCTGTCAAAAATTCAGGAAGGCGTGTTCACGTCTCAGGAAGTCCGGGATTTCATCGCCGAGGAAGGCAACGACTTCAACAACTACTTCCTTTTCGGTTCCTGGCGTCGTAGCACGCTTAACCGGGGTGTATTGCCCAGTGACGGCTACAGCCATTCCCTGTCCGCCGATGTTGCCGTGCCTGGCAGTGATCTCACCTTCTACAAGTTGAGCCACAGGACCGACTTTTACCAGCCGTTGAACGACAACCAGACCTGGGTCGTGCGTGCACGCACCGAGGTCGGTTACGGTGACGGCTATGGCGATCGTGACGTCATGCCGTTTTATGAACATTTCTACGCCGGTGGCTATGGTTCTGTGCGGGGATACGAGGCAAACTCTTTGGGTCCGCGGGCAACCAACAGCCCGAACGATCTGTCGGATCCGGATCCGTTCGGGGGCAGCCTGCTGACCGAGGGCAGTCTGGAGCTGATCTTCCCGACGCCGTTTGCCGGCGATACCCGTTCCATGCGCACCGCGTTCTTCGTGGATGCCGGTCAGGTATTCGATCCGGAGCGGGACTTCGATCTGGCGGGTGATGAAATCCGGCTCTCTGCCGGTATCGGTTTCCAGTGGATTACCGCCGTGGGCCCGCTGGCCTTCAGTCTGGCGCAGCCACTGAACGACAAGAGTGGCGACGAGACCCAGATCTTCCAGTTCTCGCTGGGACAGACGTTCTGATCAATGGACGATAAACAAAAAAAGAATGAATCACAGGAGAAATAGCATGTTCCGCTTTGCAACGATGGCTGCCATGCTGGCGCTGACCTTGTCTTTCCCGGCGATGGCCGAAACCCGTATTGGCGTTGTTGATCTTCGCCAGGCTCTGTTCTCCTCCAACGAGGCAAAAACGTTCAGTGAGAGCCTGCAGCGGGATTTTGCCGACGATGAAGCCCAGGTGCGCAAGGCCCAGGAGGAAGCGCGGAAACTGAAGGACCGGCTGGAGAAAGACGGTGCGATGATGAACGAGAGCGAGCGTAATGAGCTCACGGGACAATTTCAGGAGAAGGTGAAAGAGTTCAACTTCCTCAAACAGCGCCTCGACTCCACTGTTGCCAACCGCAAACAGGCGTTCCTGGAGGATGCCCGGCCGGACGTGGATGCCGCCGTCAAGGAGCTTCTGGAGGAGCACGATCTGGACATGATTCTCCCCAGCGAAGCCGTGGTATACGTGAAGCCGGAAATGAATCTGACCGACGAGTTGCTGGACAAGCTGAACCGCTGAACGAGCCTGGCATGGGCTGGCCCCGGATACACCGCTGGCCCTGACTTCTGGAGTAAGTGATGACAGAACGTTGTTATCGGCTGGGCGACATTGCCGCCGAACTCGGTGCGGAGCTCAAGGGCGACCCGGAAACACCGATCCGTGGGATTGCCACGCTGCAGGCGGCAGTGCCGGGTCAGATTGCTTTTCTGGCCAACGCAACTTACGGCAAGTACCTCAAAGACACGCGGGCGTCTGCCGTGATCCTGTCGCCCTCGGTGGCAAGCGAATCGCCGACCAATGTCCTGTTACTGGACAATCCCTACCTCGGCTATGCTCGCCTCAGTCACTGGTTCGACCCCTCGCCATGCCCGTCAGCCGGCGTTCACCCGAGCGCAGTGGTTGATCCCACTGCCCGCATTTCAGACTCGGCTTCCATTGGTCCCCAGGCAGTGATCGAGGCCGAGGCCGACATCGGTGACGACGTGGTGATTGGCGCCGGCTCCATCGTGGGCGCCCGCAGCCGCATCGGCAATCAGACGGTTCTACGCCCCCGGGTCACTCTGGCGCACGACACGGTCGTGGGGCAGCGTTGCCATATCCTCAGCGGTGCCGTGATTGGCTCGGACGGCTTCGGCTTTGCCAACGAGCGGGGCGTGTGGCATCGGATCGCCCAGATCGGCCGGGTGATCCTGGGTGACGATGTGGAAGTGGGGGCCAACACCACCATCGACCGGGGCGCGCTGGATGACACCGTCATCGGTGATGGCGTCAAGCTGGATAACCTGATCCAGATCGCCCACAACGTGCGCATTGGCGATCACAGTGCCATGGCCGCGATGGTGGGCATCGCCGGCAGTACCCGTATTGGGAAACATTGTGTGTTCGGTGGCGCCTCGGGTGTGGCCGGGCATCTCGAGATTGCCGATCAGGTGCACCTGACCGGCATGACACTGGTGACCGGCGATATACGCGAACCGGGCGTGTATTCATCGGGCACCAGCGCAGACACGAACCGCCAATGGCGCAAGAACGCAGTTCGTTTTCGTCAGCTGGATGCCATGGCACGGAAGCTGAAAGAACTGGAAAAGAAATCCGAAGGCTGAGGCCGTTTAAAGATGATGTACATTGAAGAAATACTGGAATATTTGCCCCATCGATACCCGTTCCTGCTGGTGGATCGGGTAACAGAAGTCGAGAAAGGCAAATCGATCAAGGGATTTAAGAACATTTCCTTTAACGAGCCATTCTTTACGGGCCATTTTCCCAACAAGCCCATCATGCCCGGAGTGCTGATCATAGAGGCGATGGCGCAGCTTTCCGGCATCCTGGGTTTTGTGACCGTTGAACGGAAACCCTCAGACGGCGTGATACAATATCTGGCTGGGTCCAGTAAGGTGCGCTTCAAGCGCCCCGTGGTGCCGGGAGATCGACTCTGCATGGAATCGACTTTTATCTCCGGCAAGCGCGGAATCTGGAAATTCGAGTGCCGGGCACTGGTCGATGGTGAAGTCGTCTGTGTGGCCGACATATTGACCGCTGAGAGAGAAGTTTGATGGCGACAAATGACTGGTCGGGTGTCCATCCTCAAGCGATTGTAGACCCATCAGCCAAACTGGCGGATAACGTCACCGTTGGGCCGTGGAGCTATGTCGGTCCGGATGTGGAAATCGGAGAGGGCACTGAAATCCTGTCCCATGTGGTAGTCAAGGGACCGACCCGCATCGGTCGCAACAACCGCATCTTCCAGTTCTGCAGCATCGGTGAAGAGTGCCAGGACAAGAAATACGCAGGCGAGCCGACCACGCTGGTCATCGGTGATGACAACGTCATCCGTGAAAACTGCACCATTCACCGGGGCACCGTGCAGGACCGGGGCGAAACCCGGATCGGCAGCGGCAACCTGTTGATGGCCTATGTCCATGTGGCCCACGACTGCACCGTGGGGGACAACACCATACTGGCCAATTGCGCGACCCTGGCCGGCCATGTGTCTGTGGGGGATCACGCCATCCTCGGTGGCGGCACCATGGTGCACCAGTTCTGCCACATTGGCCCGCACAGCATGGCGGCCGGCGGCAGTATCGTTCTCAAGGACATCCCGGCGTACGTAATGGCCAGCGGCCAGTCGGCAGCGCCTCACGGCATGAACGTGGAAGGCCTTCGCCGCCGTGGTTTTAGCAAAGAGGTGCTGCTCACTCTGCGCCGTGCCTACAAGATTATCTATCGCCAGGGCCTGACCACCGAGCAGGCCGTCGAGGAGCTGGAAAAAGCCTATCCGGACGTGGCCGAAGTTCGTCCGCTGATCGAGTCCCTTCGTGGTGCACACCGCGGCATCATCCGCTGACCGGGCCGGAGCGGTGATGGATAGTTCCAACCCTTCGGTCATCAGTGACCGACCCATAACGTTCGGTATCGTGGCAGGCGAGGCATCGGGTGACATACTCGGCGCCGGTCTGATCCGCTCGCTTCGCGCCCGCTATCCGCGGGCGCGTTTCGTCGGCATCGGTGGTGAAGAGATGGAAGCGGCCGGCTTTCACTCCCTGGTGCCCATGGAGCGCTTGTCCGTGATGGGGCTGGTGGAAGTACTGGGGCGCATCCGTGAGCTGTTCAGCATCCGCGGGCGGCTGATGGAGTACTTCCTGGCCACGCCGCCGGATGTGGTTATCGGCATCGATTCGCCCGATTTCACCCTCGGGGTCGAACGGCGCTGCCGTGACGCCGGCATTCCCAGCGCGCATTACGTGAGCCCGTCAGTCTGGGCCTGGCGCCAGAAGCGTATCTTCAAGATCGCCAAATCCGTCAACCTGATGCTGACCCTGTTTCCCTTCGAGGCGCGGTTCTACGAAGAACACGACGTACCGGTCACCTTTGTCGGCCACCCCTTGGCAGACCGCATACCCATGGAGCCGGACACCCGCGGTGCACGCCGTGATCTGGGCCTGAACGAGGACCAGCCGGTGCTGGCCATCCTGCCGGGCAGTCGCGGTGGGGAAGTGGAGCGGTTGGGCAGCCTGTTTCTATCTGCCGCACGGGAAATCCAGTCTTCCCGTCCGGATCTCCAACTGGTGATTCCCTGTGTGAACCGGGACCGGGAAAAACAGGTGCGGGGGCTGGTGGAGGCCCTGGACGTGGCGTTGCCGGTAACCATCGTGCGCGGCCGTTCCCGCGAAGTGATGGCCGCCGCTGACGTGGTGCTGCTGGCCTCAGGCACCGCAACCCTGGAGGCCATGTTGCTCAAAAAGCCCATGGTGGTGGGGTATCGCCTGAGTAACGTCAGTTACGCCCTGGTGTCCCGGCTGGTGAAAGTGCCCCACGTGGCGCTGCCGAATCTGCTGGCCGGCAAACCGCTGGTGCCGGAATTGCTGCAGGACGACGCCACACCCGAGACCCTCGGTGCCGCGGTACTGGAGCGCCTGGAAAACCGCGACGAACGGGCGCACCTGAAAGCCGAATTCACCGAGTTGCACCACCAGTTACGGCAGAACGCCGATGAGCGCGCCGCCGATGCCATTTCCGCTCTGGTCGAGCAAAGGCGCGCCTCATGAGCAAACCACCGCTGCCGCCTTTTCACTGCCGCTACGATGGCAACTTGCTGGCCGGCGTGGATGAGGTCGGTCGCGGCCCGTTGATCGGTGCCGTGGTCACCGCCGCGGTGATCCTCGATCCCCGGCGACCTATTGCCGGCCTGGCCGACTCCAAGAAACTCACGGAAAAACGCCGTGAGGCGCTCTACGAGCAGATTATCGAAAACGCCGCCGCCTGGTGCATCGGGCGCGCGGAAGCGGACGAGATTGATCGCCTCAACATCTATCAGGCCACCATGGTGGCGATGGAGCGGGCGGTCGCCGGTTTGCCGGTGCCGCCGGAATACGTACTGGTGGACGGCAACCGCTGCCCCAAGTGGCACTGGCCGTCCGAGCCGGTGATCAAGGGGGACAGCCGCGTCGAGGCAATCAGCGCCGCATCGATCATCGCCAAAGTGGTGCGGGATCGGGAAATGGCCGAGCTCGACGCGCAGTTTCCGGAATTCGGCCTGGCCCAACACAAAGGCTATCCCACGCCGGTGCACCTGGAAGCGCTGAATCGCCACGGCGCCACCGTGCACCACCGCCGTTCCTTCCGGCCGGTTCAGGAAGCGATTGATTCCGTGGGGTTCTATCGGGAGCAGGCGGAAGAAACCATGCATTATCCCGCCGACCTGTTTGAAAATAGCAATTGACAGGGCCCAGGCTAATCCTTAATATACGCGCACGTTGATCGGGGGCCTCCCCGGTAAACAACCAGTTTGATGCGGGGTGGAGCAGTCTGGTAGCTCGTCGGGCTCATAACCCGAAGGTCGTAGGTTCGAATCCTGCCCCCGCTACCATATAAGAGAAAGGCGGATCAGTTATCTACTGATCCGCCTTTTTTCGTTTGGGCGGCAGCAATTGCTGTGACGAATGTGCGACCTCCGGGTGCCCAGTCGCCTAGATATTGTATAGGCTATTACGTGTAGTCAATCGACACGTCACAGCTAGGCACGGGGCATTGTCCCATTGCCCAGGTAGTTGAAGAGGTTTTTGATGTCCAACACCGCTGTTCGCTACCTCACCATGATCCGCATGGTGCCTCGGTTCCCGAAATTCATCACCACAACTGAATTGGCGATCAGGCTTGAGGAGTTAGGTTTCTCGGTCACCAAGCGCTCGATTCAGAGAGACCTGGAAAAACTCAGCGCGGACTTCCCTTTGTCCGTCAATGAAGACACCCGCCCCTTCCAGTGGTTCTTCGATCGCAACGCGACCCTGAACATTATCCCGGCACTGGACTTACCGGCTGCCTTGACGTTCGAGCTCGCTAAAGCCTACCTCAGCCCCGTGTTGCCATCGCGAGCGCTCTCGCATTTGAAGCCCCATTTTGATGAGGCCCACCGAACTCTCCTGCGTGAACGCAATCCCCTTGGCCAGTGGCCCGATCGGGTACGGGTAATCAATCGTGGTCTGGGTGGCCTGCGACCCGCGATTGATGCCGACGTGCTGGAAACAGTAACCGAAGCTTTGTTGCGAGAGTTCCAGTGCAAGCTCACTTATCAGGCTCGCAACTGGCCAGAGCCCGAAGAGATTGCTGTGCACCCCTTTGGTTTGATCTTCCGCGATCCGAACGTGTACCTGATCGGCACCATCGAAGGCCGAGAGGGCATACGTCAACTCGTTTTGCACAGGGCGACCGGTGGGGAGTTGATACAGGAACCTGCAGAGCGGCCGGAAGACTTCGATCTGGATCTCTACATCCATTCCGGCGCCATGGGCATTCTGAGATCAAATGAGCCCATATACATGAAGCTCCGGTGCGACAAGCCTATGCTGAACCACCTGATCGAGTCGCCCCTCGGTTTTGACCAGATGACCCAGGACATCGACGACACCGCCTTCGACATCTCCGTCACCGTAGGCGATACCCAGGACCTCCGCTGGTGGCTGACCGCTCAAGCAGAGCATTGCGATATTCTGGAACCTGCTTGGTTGAGGGAGCAGATTGAAGCGACTCTAAAGAAGGGGCTGGCGCGGACGCAGCGAGCCGGAGCGCAGTAGTCCGAACAATTCCGATTTGATCTATTGTGCAGGGCAACGTTTCTCCGCCTCAGCGTAGGCAACATCCCAGCTGGTGCGGCAAGCTGCCAGTCCATTCGGGTCCAGTGGCGGCACGCCCAGCCCCTTGCGCCGGGCGTTGACTCGTTCGGTGTACTCCTCATTCATCGGGTTAATCCCCATGCGCCGGTCTTTTGCGTCGGCGATGGAGTCCATCATGGAATCGTACTCCTCTGGAAACAACTCAAAGTGAATTCGCCCGGCAAGTGCCTTTATTTGCCGCTGACGATTGAACTCCCGAAGTTCCTCCTCCGACAGGTTTGCATAGGCCTCTCGCAGCTTCCGGGCCTCTTCCTCTTTTGCCTTATTCATACCGAGTACCTGCTGTGGTTTGACTGTGTTAAAGCATAAACCAACGGTGCGACGCCATTTGTCGCTCTGAGTTGCAATGATAAAAGTACACCGACAGGAGAACCCGAATGTCTTCCAAGCCCAGCGCAGAACAAATATCGCAAGCTCTGTTCGAAACGGACCCCATGAATACCTGCTGCAAGGAGAACGACTGTTTGGATGAGTACGATCCTGTCGCCAGCGCTGTCGCTGACAGGATTGTGGCAGGCCACAGCTTGGAGGCAGCGCTGGTAGAAGAAATCGCGGAATGGTTTTTTGATGGCGAAAGCTTCAATACGGATCGAGTTCAACCGGCGCTGGAGTTATTGAGCAAGGAGGGGGGATGATCGACAACTTCAAGACCGACCTGGTGTTGCGGGTAGCTGCCATACCAGACGATGACATCTTAAAGGCTATGGGGTATCACAAGCCCACTTCCGCTCATCGTGAGCGCCTCCGGAGCGTGGTGGATGATCCTGAGTTCGGCCTAAGCGATGGTGGGTTCGACTTTAAGTACAGCAGCCAGGAATTCCTGCGAGCACTGTGTGTGGTCACTGGAATAGATACGGAGCTGGCCGATCAGCGCATTCAGCGGATACAAAAGCACCTGGAGGAAGAGCGCGAGGCGTTCAAGCCTTACATCTGGGTTGACACGGGTTTCCAGCGCCAGAGCCAGCCAATATTCGCCCTGACGATATGTGAACCTCAGCGTTACCTCCATTTCCCAAAAGACTTCTGGCGACTTTCTATCGACCGGCAATTGGGTGGCGCTCAGTGCCGCGTGCGGGAACATGTTTATGAAACCGGCAGAGATCTTGGAATATGGGGGGAAATCAAGCAGTATTGGTTTTATTACAAAAAGAACGCAGCCTACCTATTGGCTTTGAATGGCGAAGTGATCGGCAAGCAAAGCGTGCCCTTGTTAAATAAGGCGATAAGCAGTCTGGAGATGGATGTTCTCACCTCGGCGAGCCGTGAGGCCCAGTAGTAGCAGCCTAAGGAAGCAGTAACGATGTACGACTTGATTGGCGATATTCACGGACACTCAACCGAACTCAAAGCTTTACTCGCGAAAATGGGCTATCAAGAAATTGATGGCATTTGGCAACATCCCGAGCGCAAGGTCATCTTTCTGGGCGATTTTGTTGATCGTGGCCCTGGGCAGGTAGAGACAGTCACCATCGCTCGCACCATGGTTGAAAGTGGTAACGCCCTTGCAGTGATCGGCAACCACGAATTCAATGCCGTGGCCTGGGCGACAAAAGACTCGCAAAACCCAAAAGAGTATCTCCGGCCCCACACTGATAAGAACCTGGTGCAGCACAGAGAGTTTCTTGAGCAAATCGGTGAGGGCAGCGAGCTACACCGCAGCATGATCGAATGGTTCAAAACCCTGCCCGTGTATCTAGACTTGCCAGAGTTCCGTGTCGTGCACGCCTGCTGGCACCCGGAACACCTTGCGGCCATCGCCAACTACACCGATTCAGAAAACCGATTGCTACCAGAGGCATGGGAACAGGCCACTAGAAAGGGCTCTGAGGCTTATGAAGCTATCGAGACCCTCCTCAAAGGTCTGGAAATTTCACTGCCACGCGATCACCACTTTTTTGACAAATACGACCATAAACGCACTAATATCCGCACAAAATGGTGGCAGCAAGGCGAGTTGACCTACCGTGATCTGGCCATGGTACCCGGAGACGCAATTGACCAGATTCCTCACCTACCTGTTGCCTCCCATATCCTGCCAGGTTATGACGGCGAGAAGCCTGTATTCGTCGGGCATTACTGGATGAATGGCGAGCCAGCACCTCTGAACGACCACATCGCTTGTCTGGACTACAGTGTGGCCGGCGACAACGGAGGCAAGCTTTGTGCCTACAGATTCGGGGCTGAATCAAAACTTCGGAAAGAAAACTTTGAGTGGGTTGAAAACGGCTGATAGCGAACGTGGGGATTAATCAGGGCCTCTAACAAAATCGCCGTTATTTAAATTGTATTCTGGGCCCGCGCCAGACCATCTTTAATCCAAATACCAGGAAAACTAATGGATCACAGCGTACACAACAAACTTGTCTCCTTTATCTGGAACATCGCCGACGACTGCCTGCGCGACGTGTATGTGCGCGGTAAATACCGCGATGTCATCCTGCCCATGGTGGTGTTGCGCCGTCTCGATACCCTGCTCATGCCCACCAAGGAGGCGGTACTGGAAGAAGTGCGTTTCCAGAAAGAGGAAATGGACGCCACCGAGCTGGATCCTGCACCCCTGAAGGCCGCCTCCAGCTATGTGTTCTACAACGTCTCCAAGTGGACACTCACCAGCCTTTACAACACCGCCACCAACAACCGTCAGATACTGCTGGCCAATTTTGAGGAATACCTGAAGGGCTTCAGCCCCAACGTACAGGAAATCATCGAGCGCTTTGAGCTGAAGAGTAAAATCCAGCACATGGCCCACAAGGACGTGCTGCTGGATGTGGTGGAAAAGTTCGTCTCGCCCAAAATCAACCTTACGCCCAACGATGCCGTGGATCCGGACGGCTACAGGCTCCCCGGCCTTTCCAACCTGGGGATGGGCTATGTATTTGAAGAGCTGATCCGCAAGTTCAACGAAGAGAATAACGAAGAGGCCGGGGAGCACTTCACCCCACGGGAAGTGATCGAACTGATGACCCATCTGGTGTTCGACCCGATCAAGGACGACCTGCCGCTCACCCTCACAGTCTACGACCCGGCCTGCGGCAGCGGCGGTATGCTCACCGAATCCCAGAACTTTATCGAAGAGAAGTACCCCTCGGACAATCGGGACATCTTCCTCTACGGCAAGGAAATCAACGACGAAACCTACGCCATCTGTAAATCCGACATGATGATCAAGGGCAACAACCCGGAAAACATCAAGGTCGGCTCCACCCTGTCCACCGATGAATTCGCCTCCGATCGTTTCGACTTCATGCTCTCAAACCCGCCCTATGGCAAAAGCTGGGCCTCGGAGCAGAGGCACCTCAAGGAGGGCAGTGACGTCATCGACCCGCGCTTCAAGATCAAGCTCAAGGACTACTGGGGTAACGAGGAAGACTGCGACGCCACTCCGCGCTCCAGTGATGGCCAGCTGCTATTTCTCATGGAAATGGTCAGCAAGATGAAAGACCCGGCCACAGGTTCAAAAGGTAGTCGCATTGCCTCGGTCCACAACGGCTCCAGCCTGTTCACTGGCGATGCCGGTGGCGGCGAAAGCAATATCCGCCGCTATCTGATCGAAAACGACTGTCTGGAAGCCATCGTCCAGCTGCCCAACAACCTGTTCTACAACACGGGCATCACCACCTATATCTGGGTGCTCAATAACAACAAACCGGAAAACCGGCGCGGCAAGGTGCAGTTGATTGATGCCAGCCTGCTGTACCGCAAGCTGCGCAAGAACCTGGGCAACAAGAACTGCGAATTCGCCCCCGAGCATATCGAGGAAATCACCCGCACCTACCTGGACTGCGCCGCCATCGAGCGCGAGCTGGACAACAATAATGAACCATCGGGCATCGCCAGTCAGGTATTCAGCAACGAAGACTTCGGCTACCACAAGGTCACCATCGAGCGCCCGGACCGGCGCAAGGCGCAATTCTCTGAAGAGCGCATCGCCGACCTGCGCTTTGACAAGCAGATCAGCGAGATCATGGAGCATCTCTATGCCGAACACGGCGACAAGGTCTACGACCACACCGGCCACGGCAAGGACAACAAGCAGAGCTTCCTGAAAGGCATCGAAACGCCAGTCATAGCCTGGTGCGAAGACAACGACATCAGCCTCAATACCAAGGCAAAGACCAAGCTGCTGGACGTGAAGCGCTGGCAGAGCCTCAAGGCCCTGGTCGACACCGCCCGTGAGCTGATGGCGGCCATCGGCGAGGGCGAGTTCAACGATTACAACCAGTTCAAGAAGCAGGTGGATGCGGAGCTCAAGGCCAGAAAGATCAAGCTTTCTGCCCCCGAAAAGAACGCCATCCTCAATGCCGTGAGCTGGTACGACGACACCGCCGAAAAGGTGGTCAAGAAAGTCGTCAAGCTCAAAGACGACAAGCTGGATGAACTGCTGCACCGCTACGACTGCACCCAGGAGCAGCTACCGGACTACGGCATCTACCCCACCGGCAAGGTCAACGAATACATTACCTTTGAGTCCAGCGCAGACCTGCGCGACAGCGAATCCATTCCCCTGCTCAAGGAGGGCGACCAGCAAGGCATCCACGACTACTTCCTGAAAGAAGTAAAACCCCATGCGGAGGAAGCCTGGATCAACCTGGATTCCACCAAAATCGGCTACGAAATTAGCTTCAACAAATATTTCTACCGCCACAAACCACTGCGCTCGCTGGAAGAAGTAGCTCAGGACATTATCAGCCTGGAGCAGAAGGCTGAGGGGCTGATTGCGCAGATTCTGGGTGTGGATGTTCAGCAGGTGCAGGGGTAGGTGGTTATGTTGAGTATTGCTGAATTTCCAAAGTATGAGGCATACAAAGACTCCAAGATGACGTGGGTGTCAGAATTCCCAGAGTCATGGAGGATCGAAAAAGGTAAGTGGCTATTTAATCGAGCTGAGCGACCTGTTCGAAGTGAAGATGAAATTGTCACATGCTTTCGCGACGGAGTGGTAACGCTGAGGAAGAATCGCCGTACTGAAGGCTTCACCAATGCGATGAAAGAACATGGCTACCAGGGAATCAGGAAAGGCGATCTCGTCATTCATGCCATGGACGCCTTTGCGGGTGCGATTGGAGTATCTGATTCCGATGGAAAATCAACTCCGGTCTATGCTGCTTGTGTTCCAAGAAATAAAGGAGAGGTGCTCCCCGAGTTTTATGCCTACTTTTTGCGGGATATGGCTCTTTCAGGGTTTGTGGCCTCTTTGGCCAAAGGAATAAGAGAAAGGTCTACTGACTTCAGATTTAATGACTTCGCCAATCTTGATCTTCCAGTTCCGTCGTTTGAAGAGCAAAGGATAATCGCCAAATTTCTCGACAAAAAAACCACCCAAATCGACGACGCCATTGCCATCAAAGAGCAGCAGATCGCCCTGCTGAAAGAGCGCAAGCAAATCATTATCCAAAAAGCCGTCACCCAGGGGCTTGATCCCAATGTGCCCATGAAAGATTCCGGCGTGGACTGGATTGGGGAGATTCCGGCTCATTGGGACGTGAAGCGCCTAAAATACGTGACAAAGATCGTCAAGCGCATAGCTGGATATGAAGGTCCTGATGTGCTCTCAATTACCCAGAAAGGCATAAAGATAAAAGACATTGATAGTGGCGAAGGCCAGTTGGCAATGGATTACTCAAAATACCAGATCGTAGAAGCTGGTGATTTTGCCATGAATCATATGGACTTGTTGACGGGGTATGTTGATATATCAAAGTACAACGGTGTGGTTAGCCCCGACTACAGAGTTTTTCTTAGAACCTATGATGGTTTGGACGATGAATTTCTGTTGGCCATCTTTCAGCTTGGATATCAACAGAAAATTTTCTATCGATATGGGCAAGGCGTTTCATTGTTGGGGCGTTGGCGTTTCCCAGCTGAAAACTTCAATAACTTCTTTATCCCAATTCCTCCAAAGGAAGAACAGAAGTTGATTTTCCGGCGCGTAAACGAAGAGTGGCATAAAATTGATAAAGGTATCGAGTTGCTACTTTCTCAAGTCGGCAATCTCAAAGAATACAAAACCACCCTGATCAACAGCGCCGTCACAGGAAAAATAAAAATCACGGCCGACATGGTGGAGGCTTGATCCAGCATGACAGTCCAGGTCGCCACTTCAAGTGCCGCCCAGCTTTTCTCGGGGTGCTTGCTTCCAGGCCATTCCTCGGCATCGGACGCCATTGTCACCAGCGATGGCGCAACGATGACGGGCGAACTGACGATCCCGGAATACCAGCGCCCCTATTGCTGGCAGGACAAGCAATTGCATGGCCTGTTGCTGGATATTGAATCCCATGTGGCCCGTAAACCGGATGGCAATAACGAGCTGCCCTACTATCTGGGCAGCCTGATCCTGCATCAGGAAGCCGGCAAGCTGAATATCATCGACGGCCAGCAGCGCATTACCACTCTGGCGCTGATGGGCTGCCTGCTCGATCCCGGACTTCCGCTGGTGGAAGGCCTGGTTTATGAACACCCCATCAGCCAGCAGCAGATCAAGCATAACCTCAAGTGGCTCCGTGATCGTCTGGATCGGGTGAGAAACTGTATTGACTTCAACAAACTGCAATTCAACCTGGTGATCACCCAGTCCGAAGACGATGCCTACCGCTTCTTTGAAACCCAGAACACCGGCGGGGTGCGGCTGGGCGGGCCGGATATTATCAAGGCGCATCACCTGCGGGCGGTGGAGACATTGCTCCAACCGCAGCTCGCCAGACAGTGGGAAGCCATGGGATCGCTGGACAGTACCGTCAGTGCCTTGCTGAAAGGCCGTTACTGGCAGAGCGTAAAACCACGGGAACTGCCGCCCCACAACCAGCAGAAGCGGATTCGTGACTGTATTGTCTCGGAACTGGCGCAGGACACCGGTGAGGGCAACGACATCGCCTATGGCCGTATTCGTCGCCAGATCGGCTTGGCTGGTGACGTGAGCCAGCAGGCCGACCAGCAAGGCTACGAAGTACGCCAGCCTTTGAATGCGGGCATCAACAGCATCCGCTATCTGGCCTACTTTCAGGGGTTGCACAAACGCTACTGGCAGCAGCCGGATTTACCACACCTGCATGGCTATCAGGGGTTTGTGGAGTGGCTGCAAAGCCTGGAAGGCTGTGGCTACCTGGAAAAGCTCTACGAGGCCTGCCTGCTGCTCTATATCAGCCAGTTTGGCGAAAACCAGCTGGAGCTTGCCGCCAGAAAGCTGTTCCGGGTGGTCTATTCCCGGCGGGTCAGCAACCAGAAGTCCGTGCGTGAAAACTCCATTCCTTCCTTTATTAAGGAACAACCAGTGCTCGACTGGATCGCTTCCAGTTATACGCCGGAGCAATGTTTTGCCTTTCTAGACGGTTTCAAGCTGACGGTAGACCCCAAGAATCTGGACAAGAACACCGTGAAGAGGCGTTTTGTAAAGCGAGTCTGTGAGCAGTTCGGTTTGCAACTGCAGGAAGGGCAGTATGAAAAGGCGTTCGCAGTGGCCTTGAACCAGTCGATAGCGGGGGTGCAGCGATGACGGCAGTGGCTGAGCATCAAGTAAAGACAGAAGTGCTGACACTGGAGGCGGTTGGAACGCGCGACATGGGCTTTGTGATCCCCAGCTACCAGCGCCCCTATGTGTGGCGCGATGAAGATGTGATCAAGCTGTTTGATGATATCCGCGAAGCCTATGAGGCAGGGGAGCAGCAATACTTTATCGGCAGTGTGTTGTCTGCCGTCCGCAATGAGGGTGAGTCTCGCATCTATGAGCTGATCGACGGCCAGCAACGCACCACCACCCTGATGTTGCTGTCATTGGCCTTCCGGGCCGCAGGTGTGGAAACGCCGCTGGCAAAGATATCTACCCTGGGTGAAAAGCCCAGGCTGACATTCGAGATCCGCGAGGCGGTGGGTAATCTGCTGGGTAGCTATGCCGGGCTGCAGCGTATGACCCGCCCGGGCCCGGAGGCTATCCAGAATGACGCCTATCTCACCCATCTGGATGCCAATCTAAGGGTGTTGAAACAACAGGTTGATGGGCTGCGGGACAGCAAGGACGTCAACCTGGAAGCTTTTGCCGACTATATCTATCGCAAGGTGAGCTGGGTGAACAATATCGTCCCGGAGAGCATGGACCTGAACCGCCTGTTTGCCAGCATGAATACCGCAGGTATCCAGCTGGAGCCGGTGGACCTGTTGAAGGCCAAGCTGTTCCGTAAGATCACCACCGAGAAGCCCCTGTACAGCGCCATGTGGCAGGCCTGTGAACATATGGAGAACTACTTCGAGCGCAATCTCCGCCAGCTGTTCCCCAATGCGGACTGGAATGCGATCGAGTACAAGGATCTTAAAGCCTATTCAGGCAGTCTCTTCGAGCGCCAGGCAGATGAAAACGAGGGTGATCAAGGTCAGGTGTCCGGGAAAACGCTTTTGCACCTGCTTGATGAGGTGGAGGCAGGGGATGTACCCGATAACACCAGGCAAATAGTGGAAGAAGATACCCAGGACGGTATCGAAGACGAAACCGTTTACTGTCAATCAATCGTGAGCTTCGAGCTGCTACTGATTCATGCCCTGAGGATCTTCCGTGCCCGCAGTCAATGGCGGGATATTTCTGCCCGTATCAAGGCATCCAATCTGATTGCCTGCTTCCAGTGCCTGCTTGAAGAGGATGAATCCACCGCAAAGGCGTTTGTCGAACTGCTCTGGCAGGTGCGCTATCAGTTCGATACCTGGGTAGTGAAATGGGTAGAACACGATGATAGTGAAGACCCGCAGTTGCGACTGACCAACATCAGCCGTTCACAATCCAATGGCAAGTATTACATCAACCGCAGTGCCCGAGAATTAGTCAATTTGGTGCAACTGCAGGCGGTGCGAAATTTCACGGGTGATCGGTCTGCCCATCACTGGCTAACGGCACTGCTCGCTAAGCTGGTGGCAAACCCTGACATGGGCAATGAGCAGGTGCTTTCCGTGCTGGAAACGCTGGACAACCAGCTCTCACTGACCACCGAAACCCAGAAAGAAGCCAGCTTCAAGATTGCGAAAAAAGAAGCGCCTGCCACGAATGGTTGGGCCTACATCGAGTCCTATCTCAATAGCATCCGAGGCACCGGTTTTGAACATTACTGGTTCCAGAAACTGGAGTATCTGCTTTGGAAGAACGGCGACAAAACCGACGATAAGCTGCAGCGCTGCCGCATTACTTCGAAAAACTCTGTGGAGCATGTGCACCCGCAGAATGAGGAACACAAGAGCGCTCTGGTACACGAAGCGTTGAATGCGTTTGGTAACCTCGTGTTGTTGAGCCCAGGTGAGAACTCATCCTACAGTAATCAGACAGTGCTGAAGAAAATGGCAGATTTTGAAAGCAAACCCCGATACGACTCGCTCAAACTGAAAGCAGATCTTCGAACTGCACAAAAAAGCCGGTAATAAGTGGACCGAAGCCGAGATTGCGGCCCACCAGAACCACATGCTCGAAGTACTGCGGCGGCATTACCAACAAGGAGAAGCCAGTTATGGTTAGCCAAACCAATGAGCAGGCGCTGGAGGCTGCCATCGAGCAGGCCCTCACTGGTGCGACAACCGAGGAGATGAAAGGGGCGGGGCAGGTCAGGCAAACACCGGCGGATGATCTCGTCGCCAACAACGGCTTCCGGCTTGGTTTGCCGATGGACTTCAATGCCCAGTGCGCCCTGGACGAAAAGCAGTTCTGGCGTTTTTTAGAGGAGACACAGAAGGCAGAGCTGACCAAGCTCACAAAGCACAATCCCGCTGATTGGCAGCGGAAGATTCTGGAACGATATGACCGGCTGATGAAGAAGCATGGAATCCTGCATCTGCTGAAAAAGGGACTGCCTGTCGATGATGCTCACTTCCATATGATGTATCCGGCACCGCTGGCAAGCAGTAGTGAGAAAGTGAAGCAGAATTTCCGTGCCAATATCTTCAGCTGTACCCGGCAGGTGCGTTATTCCATGGCTAATCCGCTTCAGGAAATCGACATGGTGTTGTTTATTAACGGCATCCCGTTGGTAACAATGGAGCTGAAAAACGCCTGGACAGGCCAAACGGCGCGTTTCCACGGCCAGAAACAGTATCGGGAGGGCCGCGATAACGGTCAGCCCCTGCTGAACTTCGGTCGCTGCCTGGTACACATGGCGGTGGATACCGACGAAGTCTATATGACGACCAAACTGGCCGGGAAATCGACGTATTTTCTGCCCTTCAACAAGGGCCACAACCACGGCAAGGGTAACCCCCCGAACCCGAATGGACACAAAACGGCCTATTTGTGGGAAGAGGTGTTTACCAAAGAAAGCCTTGCCAACATCATCCAGCATTTCGTTAGGCTGGACGGTAGCAGCAAAGACCCACTGGCTAAACGAACGTTATTCTTTCCCCGCTACCAACAATTGGATGTGGTGCGAAAGCTGGTTGCCCATGCTTCTTCCCAGGGGGTAGGCCACACCTATTTAATTCAGCACTCAGCCGGTTCGGGCAAGTCTAACTCGATCACCTGGGCGGCTTACCAGTTGATCGAAACTTATCCAGAGAATGAAGCGGTTGCCGGTGGCAGAAGCCTTGAACAACCGCTTTTTGATTCGGTTATCGTGGTAACTGACCGCAGGCTCCTGGATAAGCAGTTGCGCGATAACATCAAGGATTTTTCCGAAGTTAAGAACATAGTTGCCCCCGCGCTTAAGTCCTCTGACCTTAAAGAGGCGTTGCAGCAAGGCAAAAAAATCATCATCACGACCATTCAGAAGTTTCCGTTCATCGTTGAAGGCATTGAGGACCTCAGTGACAAACGGTTTGCCGTGATTATCGATGAGGCGCATAGCTCACAGTCTGGCACCGCCCACGACAACATGAACCGGGCTATGGGGCAGGATGACGAAGAGGATGATCAGGATAGGATTCTGAAGGCTATGAAATCGCGCAAGATGCGGGGCAATGCTTCCTATCTGGCCTTTACCGCGACACCGAAAAACAACACGCTGGAAAAATTTGGAGAGAGGCAGGAGGATGGATCATTCAAACCCTTCCACCTCTATTCCATGAAGCAAGCCATCGAGGAAGGCTTTATTCTCGATGTGCTGGCCAATTACACCACCTACAAGAGTTATTACGAGATCGAGAAATCGATCGCCGAGAATCCGGAATTCGATACCAAAAATGCGCAGAAAAAGCTCCGCGCTTACGTGGAGAGCAGTCAGCAAACCATCAATACCAAAGCAGAAATCATGCTGGATCACTTTATCCCGCAGGTAGTTAACACTAAAAAACCCAAGCTGAAGGGCAAAGCGAAAGGGATGGTGGTAACGCAGAACATAGAAACCGCGATTCGCTACCACAAAGCTATCACGCGACTGCTGGCGGCCAAGGGCAATCCGTTCAAAGCGTTGGTCGCCTTTTCAGGTTCCAAGGAAGTGGACGGCATTGAATACACCGAAGCGGAGATTAACGGCTTTCCGGAGACCGAGACCAAGGATAAGTTCGATACCGATGAGTACCGCCTGTTAGTGGTGGCTAACAAGTACCTGACAGGTTTCGACCAGCCAAAGCTGTGTGCCATGTACGTGGACAAAAAATTGTCCTCAGTGCAATGCGTTCAAACATTGTCCCGGCTCAATCGTTCTGCGCCGAAGTTGGGCAAAAAGACGGAAGACCTGTTTATTCTGGACTTCTTCAACTCCGTCGATGATGTAAAGACGGCTTTCGATCCGTTCTATACCGCAACATCACTGTCTCAGGCCACTGATATCAACGTTCTTCACGACCTGAAGGATATGCTTGATGATGTGGGTGTATATGAGTGGCACGAGGTTGAAGATTTTGTGAAGCGCTTCTTCAACAACGAAGATGCTCAAACGCTAAGTCCGATTATTGATGTGGCTGCCGCCAGATTTGAGCACGAACTGGAGCTTGAAGAAGACGAAAAAGTAGACTTCAAGATTAAGGCCAAGCAGTACGTGAAGATATACGGGCAGATGGCTTCCATCATGCCGTATGAAATCATCGCCTGGGAAAAACTGTTCTGGTTTTTGAAATTCCTGGTTCCTAAGCTGAAAGTAAAAGACCCAGGTTCTGATGCCATCGATGAGCTATTGGAGTCTGTTGACTTGAGTTCCTATGGCCTGCAAAGGGTAAAGCTGAACCAATCAATTGCGCTGGATGAGACTGACTCAGACCTGGACCCTCAAAACCCTAATCCCCGTGGCGCTCATGGGGGAGACAAGCAAACTGATCCTCTGGACGACATCGTCCGCACCTTTAATGAGCGGTGGTTTCAGGGCTGGAGCGCCACGCCGGAAGAGCAAAAGGTAAAATTTATCAATATCGCGGAAAGCATCAAGCAGCATCCCGATTTTGAGGCAAAGTACCAAAAGAATCCTGACCCTCATAACCGGGAGCTAGCGTTTGAGAAGATGCTGAAAGAGGTGATGCTACGCCGACGGAAGGATGAGTTGGAGCTTTATAAAATGTTTGCGGCAGATCCTGCGTTTAAAGCTGCTTGGGTGCAGAGCATGCAGCGGATGGTCGAGTATTGATACCTGACACCTTTAGTATAAATCCATGGAGTTATCGTCAATGCCTTTGCAAAATCGAGTGAGCGCTACGGGCTCAATTGAGAGGTCAAATGCTCGCGGAACGTTGATGGGCAATCGTGGTGTTCTTCACAACTCTAAAAAGGAAGTGGTACACCAATTCAGAAACAAAGCCTGGATTACTTGCCTTCTTGAATTTAAAGGTCGTCAGCGGCAACTCATGAGCCCTGGTGCCTACACCGAATTATTTTTTTTGGATGAGGTCACTGCTTTCGCGGCAGGTCACCGCCCATGCGCAGAGTGTCGGCGAAAAAACTACAACGACTTTCGCGCCTCCTGGAGTGTAGGCAACAAATGGGATGGTGGGGCCACTGTCCGAGCGCCGGAAATTGACAGCGTAATGCATGAGGAACGCATTGAGGGCGGTAAGAAGCTCACGTGGAAAGGTGAGTTGGCAGAACTTCCTCACGGAGCAATGTTTCAAGTGGATGGGGAAACCTATGCCGTTTGCGATGGTGTGCCGATGCAATGGAGTTTTGATGGGTATCGTGAGGCGGCAGGGAAGAACTTTCCGAACATGGTGGATGTGTTGACACCCCATTCAGTTGTGAGCGCATTTTCAGCTGGCTACCGACCAGAATTCCATTCAAGTGCCTTTACAATGCGCGGGTAAACGTTGGTGTGATCTCTTGAAGAACTACCTTGAAAAAATCCTCAGCGGCCAGCCCATCAACTATGAGGCCTTTTTAAAAAGGCTCCCGGAACAATTTCGCCGCCGCCATCGTGAAATCTTTGCCACGGAAAAAGTGCAAGTCAATCGTTGGTTAGTCACAGTGCTGGATGAAACCGCCTTTGCGGCATTACAGAACGCAGTGGCCACTCCAGTCAGCCGGGCCGATGCTGCCAGAAAGGGAAACTCTCACCGCCACGGCACCGACGTCAGCTTTCTCCTCGCATACCATCATGGCCTGGGCTCCACCCGGCCGGATGTGGTGGTCATTGATGGCGATACGGCGGATATGGGATTTCAACGCGCGCCCTGTGTGCTAGTGGTGGAGAACGAGCGCAATTTCTACTGTTATCACCAGATGCTGACCTTTGCCGGTGAGGCGGTGGGTAGGCCACTGAGCCTGGCATCATGCGATGTGGTTCTGGGTGGCGGCAACCGGATTAACCGGGCTGTAGTTCTCGAATGGCTGGGCGGTTACGACGAAGTGCTTTGTGCCTTCGACTACGATGCGGGTGGTCTGCAGATGTTCTCTTCAGTCTCGGCGGCTCTTGGGGAGACCGCTCGCTTTGTTCAGCCAACAGATTGGCAGCCCTGGCTGACTCATTTTCATAAAATTCCGGATTCCACCGAAAGGTTTACAAGAGCCCTGTCGCTGGCCGAAGATCTGGGATTCGACTCACTGGCACAGGCTTTTCGTGCTACCGGCAGGTTTATGGAACAGGAAGTAATTCTGGATGAATGATGCGCACGTTAGCCCCAGCACTTTCAACTTCGGGATCCGAAGACTGGTGTTGGTGGATTCCGCTGGTTTTTGTTACGTGGAAATTCCGGTCGATAACCACGGTCTGATTTTGGGGCCGGGCAATCTTGGCAAATCCAGTCTGCTCAATTCACTGCGCTTGTTCCTGCTGCCCGAAAACAACTTCAAGAACAGCCGCAAGAAGTTCGCCTTCCGCAACGCCAGCGCCGGCAGCTTCTATACCAATGAAGAAAGCTATCAGCATTACTTTCCCAGCCAGTTCAGTTTCCTGATTATGGAGGCGGAAAACCCAGCCGGTGTGCACTGTCAGATTCTTTACCGCGACAACGCCAGCCAGCTCAGTTATGGGCGCGCCTTCGTGCCGGTGAGTTTTGATCAGCTTCGGCCTATGTTCTGGGATGTGAACGATGAAGAGGGCATTGGCCGGGCGGTGCCTGAATTGTCATTCAGCCGGCTGTCCGATGCTCTGAAAAAGCGCTCGAAAGAAACCCGCTTTATTAATGACCCGGCAAAGCTAAAAACCCTGTTGTACAGCAGTGAACTGATGAACGGCGATGCCGTACGTTACTCCGTGCTGCCATTGGGGGAGTCGGACGAGCGCCGGGTGCAGTCCCTGCGTACTCTGATCCTCCTGTTATTCGAGATGAAAGCCGACGATCAGGCCATGGCCAATGCCGTGGCCAGCATCATCGAAGCTGACAAGAAGTTCGCTGACGATGCCTTTGATTTCAACATTGATGATTTTCTCAACCGCCATGAGCAACTGAAACAGCAGCAGGCGCAGCTTAACCGGATTGAAAAAGAACGGCCCCGGTTCGAGAAACTCAATAGCGAGTATCAGGCGTACCAGAATCTGTTGTGCAGCCAGCACGACTTTGCCACTTTCCGGGACGGCGTCGTCTCCGCCCTAGCGGAGGTTGGCAGCCAACGGAAGACAGCTGCCGAAGCCCACGCCGAGCAGAACGACACGCTGCGCCATCTGCAGCAAACCCTCAAGAAGCTGATTCAGGAAGCCGACAGCCTGAAAGGCGAGATCCGCTCGGCGGAACGGCGCATCAAACAAGCCGAGCAGAATCAGCAAGACGGCGATCTATTGGTATCCCAATACGGTGATTTGACGCTGCAGGAAATTGAGGACGTTCAGAAGGAGGAACTTGAACGCAAGAAGGGCCATTTGGCCGCGTTAAAGAGTGCCGCCCAGGCTGAGGTCCGTCTCGAGCAAATCCAGAAGGCCAGGCGCAAGCTGGAGCAGAAGCTGGAGACGCTCAATGAACGGGAAAGCAATCAACAGTGGCAACTTCAGAACCAACTGGATGAAGCCACGGCCGCCCCTTTGAGAGCGGTGGACCCGCGGATGATGATGGCCAGCCCCGGCCAGGAACTCGATGCGAACAGCAAGTCAGCTATCGAAGCCTTTGCCCGGTTGTTTGTGCCCAATGATGGGGGTTTTGACTGGTTCGATGCGGAATACCAGGCGCAGCCGGCTCGAGCGGAAGATTTTGCCCTGCAGCGTCAGAATATCGAGGGTGAACTCAATGGCCTGGAAAGGGAGCGGCGAGAGCTGGCCGACACTAATAGTCAGGAGCAAGACCGGCCCCGGTTGATCGACCGAACGGAAAAAGAGATTCGCGCTATCGAGAAGGATTTGGAAACGCTGGTTCGCTATCCTTCAGCCGCTACGACGTTACGAGATGCTACTGAGGAAAAGCAAGCGGCTGAGGAGCAACTGGCCAAACTGCAAGAGCAGGAGCGTCAGGAGCAGGAGAAGCAGAGCGCAGTTCAGCAGAAAGCGGCTAGGCTCAAGTCGGAAAAAGATCGTATTGAGGAGCGCGAAAAGGAGCTTGTGAATCTGAACCGAAGTGTCGGCATGGTGGAGCACCGCTTCCCACATCTGAAAACCGTTCAGACGGAGCAGCCCATGGCCGCTGAATCGGTTTCGCCCGCCGGCTTTGACGGTCTGCAAATTCAGTTGGACAAGCTGGAAGCCAGCCGCCGCAATATCCTCGATAACCTGAACCAGTTTGTATATCAGGGCATTCATGAAGACAGCGAGGGCGAGTTGCACAAAGACAGTCCCGCAGTCTCTGTTATCCGTGAGGCCTTCAAGAGTCTGTCGGATCTGTTTGCGGGCATGACAGAGCGTTGGCAAGTGCTCGAAGAACAGGTGGCTGTTCACAATGAAACGGTCGCCAGTTACCGCCAGGCCCTGAAGTCAAATCACGAGCACATTGAACGTTGGGAAGCTCAGCTCAACCGTGAGCTGAAGGGCGTTCAGATTAATGATCTGGTGGAAATCCGGGTGCAGATTCACACCGACCCGAAATTCCGCAACCTGGTGGAAGAGGCCAACAACATCAACCCGTATGGCAACGAACTGCAATCCGATGCCTTTTACGACCGACTGCGGGTGTTCGTGGCCGACTTTTTTGGCGAGCAGGGCGGCAGTAAACGCCTGACCATGGAAGCGGTAATCACGGGCATTTCCTACAGCACCCGCAAGGAAAGCGCCTCGACCATGGACAAGAAAGGCCAGTCTACGTCCACCACGGCCCTGATTAATTTGGAGCTGGTATACCGCCTGCTCAAGCGCGTGTTGTACCCGGGCGTAAAGCTGTCGTTTCCCATGGTTTTGGATGAAATGGCCAGCGTGGATATCAGCCAGATGCCGTCTTTGCTGGAGCGCCTCAGTAACCAGGGGTTTAATCTGTTTTCAGCGGCTACCCACAGTGCCAGTTCCGAGTTGATTTACCTGATCGGCCGCCACCTGGAAGTCGGTCAGATGCGCACGGCACGCCCCTATAGCACGCAGCGAACCCTGGTTTTCTGGGGTGGTGCGGAAGGCTTCACCAACGGCGATCCTTTTAGCCATTGGGCAGATCAAGCTCAGAACAGCCTGCTGGAACACTCGGATGAGTAAGCGTTTCAGCACTCTTGATACAACCCGCTTGCTCTTCGATCACCCGAAAATTCTGTTCCGGTTGATTGAGCGAATGGGTCGAAACGAAACCCGTTACGTCCGGGAAAGTGATCTGGTCGCTGAGGTGATGGACTACACCCGGAACCTTGGCAAACCAGACCGGGACCGAATTCGCCTGGCCCTGAATACGGACAACCTGTTTCGAACCGGCCTCGTGATCGACATTATGAAAGGCGCGGGCGAGCGCCAGTTGGTGTTTCAGGACTCTTTGATCAACCTGATGCGGGCCTGCAACGCGTCGCTGTACCAGGAGTTAACAGATGCCCGTTTGCGAGGGCACCTGGTCACCTTGAGGGATGTTCGCAATCGCCTGGAAATCAGCAGTTTCAGTGAAGCCGATGCGGACTATACGGAACTGCGGGATGATCTGAATGAACGGGTCAGCCAGTTGATTGGCCTGCTGCGCCAGAACGTGCTGCGCATGCAAACCATCAGCGCCCAATTGGCCGACATGTCAGGTGACGCCAGCCGGGCGCCGGACAAGTACCTGGAGTTTCGGCAAAACCTGTTCGAGCAGATCGTTACGCTGTATGAACGCCACATCAAGCCCACCATGATGTTCCTGAACCCGGATACCCGTTTACCGGACGGCAGCAACCTGTTTGAAACGCTGGAGGCCATGGTCAGGCTATTAGAACAGAACGATGACCAAAGTCTGGCTGATCAGCTTTTTCGGTCGTCCATCAGCTTGAACGCGCTGCATAAACCGATTCAGGCGGTCGCTCAGGAGGTGGAACACTTCCTGCGCAAGACCCGTCGGGGTATGGCCCAGTACAACGCCATGGAGCATTTCTACGGCAAATTGCGTGCGCTCAAGGATGAGACCGAAACCCTGAGCCTGCGCCGCAAATGGCTGGAGGGTAGCGACTTTGCCCGTGGTGTTGGGTTTCTGGTTGGTTTGCGCGCGCAGCAACGGCCCAAACACTATGCGTTTGGGAGCTCGGCCAGTTACTACCAGTTGTTGTTCAGCGAGTTGGATTTGCGCCTTGCAGACCTGAGGCGCAAAGCCGAGGTGCCGGTTTTGCAGGAAGTGGCGGGCAGTGGCCGCCATGCTCGCGTCGACGTTCAAAGGATTAACCAGCTTTACCAGTGGCTGGAAACCCTGGAGCTCCGGCCGACCCAGGATCTTGTGCGGGAACTGCACGGTCGATTGGAGAACTTCATCCCCGGTTACCGTTTCCCGGACCTGCTTGCCGCACTGAATCGTTTGGTCAACTCACCGCCGGAGGGTATGACGGTGATCACCACCAATCGCTTCCGCATTCTTGGGCAAGGCCTGGAAACCGATCAGTTCGTCTACCGCAAGCGCCGCCTGCAGAACAAAATTCCAAAAACTGAAACAGAGGCAGCAGATGTCTGATTCCATTAACACCCCTGAGTCCCGGGAAGCGATTAGCAGCTTTGACCAGATTCTGCCTGCCCACAGCGCGGCGATTTATCGTGAGTTTCAGAGCGGACGGGTGATTGTAAGAGATGTCTGGGACAGCAATCGCTCGGAATTGCGTACCAACCCGCTCTATAACGTGCTGTATAACCACCTGTCTCACTTCCGGACCTTCTATGAACACCTCGGCAGTGAGTTGGTATTCAACGAGGTCGGGGCGTTTTTCTTCCTCAAGGAAAGCAGTGACGACGAAAACGAAGAGCACGATGAGAATGCCTTCCGGGTGCAGGTGATACTGCTCCTTATCGGACGTTATTTCGCTCGCAGCGGCCGGGATCTCGATTACCTTGGCCGCCCAGATGCCGGTTTGAATGAGCAGGATGTCGCAGCCATGGCAGGCGATGACGAATATCAGGATATCCTGCGGGCTGCACGTTTCGAAAAAGGCTTATCCGAGGCTCTGGATTATCTGGATAAACGCAATCTGCTGTTTCGATCCGGGGCTGGCCGCTGGTTTCTGAGTTCAGCCGGACTTTATTTTTTGCAGGAGCTGGTTCGGGAGTTTGAGCGGGATTAGAAGCCAGCCCCCGGGATAGATGATGATCTGCATGACCTGCGCGTCGTGGGAGAATTTATCGCGGTGCTGGCCTGAAGCTCAGTAAAGAAACCAATTCCGCATCCAGAGCTCAAACTCCCCAACTTGCCGCCCGGACACAAAAAGGCTCAGAGACGCAATGTCACCAGGGTCCAAGGTAGCGACATCTTCCAATATCCTGCCTCGCCAGGTCGGTACGAAGTCGCTGAAAGGAAGCCGGATTCGATCCCAACTGTCAGCGTCCGGCGTGAAGTTCTGCTGGTAGACAACGCTGTTGCGGTTGGTGCTGTTTCGCAATCCGACCTTATAGGTTTTACCGTCACCACGGGCGAAGAATTCGACGCCGGTGTAGCGAGATGCATCCACCTTGTTTGGTAGGTCGGCTTTGGCAGACGCGAAGCCGCCGCCGTTGTCCAGCCGCACTGTGCCGTAAAAGCAGCCGTGACCTTCGTCGGAGCTTACGACCGTGCCGTCAGACCGTCCGCCCATTACTTTGTCTCCGAGAGCCTTCCACTCCAATGCCTGATTCTGGCTGTCGAAGGCAACCAGAGTTGGGTTGTGCTGACTCATGCTGTGAGTTTCCCTAATAGTCTTACCCTCAATGGCTATGTGACGACGTCCACAAAATCCGCGGCAGGAAGCCCAATTAATCTGAAGCTTTCGTGAATAACAACAGAGAGGTTTTGCCAACGCAAATCAGTTGTATACATCCCTAGTTTAGTTGCAACGCTGCCATATAAGAAAAAGGCGGATCAGTTATCGACTGATCCGCCTTTTTTCGTTCGGGTTTCGGAAACTCCGGTGACGAACGTGCGACACCCCGGAGTCATGCCATTTTCAAGGTGTTTGCAGGTTGTCCACTGGCACCACAGGTAGCGTCAGACTGGACGGCGTCTCTGGCCCTGTATGCAGGGTCATCACGCCCAACAGAGACGGAATCAGTCCGGTGAGCAGTGGTGGAAGTCCCTGGGCAACGTTGCTGGTATTCACCGATACCAGCAGGGAACTGCCCGGCGGCACCCAGACACTACTGGGAAAGATTTCAACCGAGACTTTCCGGATCTCACCGGGGGTCAGCGGGGAACGATCGCTGGCCTGATAGGTGTGCCAGGGTTGAAGCATTTCTCCATTCACAAAGCGCGACCGGCTCTCATCGACTGAATGCATGCTGGCTGTAAGCAGGCCGTTGGTTATAGGCTGAGTGGTCCCATCAGGATTGAGAATGTCCAGCCGAACTGAAAGTTGAACATCGCTGGCGGTGGTGGATACCCAAAGGTCAGCCTGCATGGGGCCGTTCAGGTAGATTCCGTCATCCGTCGCTGGCAGTTCAAACTTCAGCGCCGCCAGTTCTGAGGTTCTGTTATCTTCCAGGCAGGGCAGAGGTATGAGGCCGGTCAGGCCTGCAGTCCATTGGGTTGTGCTGAAGGAGCACAGTCCGTTGAGTGGTTGTTGAAGTGTGCTCTGCTCTCCGTTATCCGCTGGCGGCTCCACGCTAATAGTGCCATCGCTATCCAAAAAGAAACGCTCGGCTCGCAGCTCTGGGTGGGGCCAGTTTGTCGCTGTCTCGTACCGCTCCAATCCAAGCACATACTGCGTCACGTCCGGCTGGTCGTCGATACCGGTATCGAGGCCCATGACATATTCATCGAACCACTGTAAGCGCAACACGTCCAGAGTCGGTACGCCATCTCTGGGCAAGCCGTTGCTGGGAATTCCGGCGGCCTCGATGTGCGTCCAGGGGCCGATGAGCAGTTTAGTGGGCACCCGGCCGTTGAGGCGCTCAAACCACAGAGGTTCACTGCGCTGAAAAAGGTCAAACAGCCCGCCGACCACAAAGGTGGGGACATTGATCTCATCAACACCCTCCATCGGCGAGCGAATTTCCCAGAACCCTTCATCGAAAACGGTTTCCTCTTCGCCAAGCAGGGCTTTGAGGATGGTGGGTACCTGAAAGTCGAGAAGTGCTCCGGTCAAACGATCCGGAACAGCCCCCAGGAAACTGGCGGGATCCGTGGCTAGCAGTTCCACCGGGAGTAACCCAAGGCCGGTGACAAGGGCCATCCAGGAGGGGATGAAGGTCGCGTTGACGTTGCCACCGGTGAACACAATGTCCCGGTAGCCATCACCGATCGGTACGATGGGGAATGAGGCTTTCACCGCCGGATGATTGTGTTGTGATGTCAGGATCGCCGTTATACCGAGGTAGGAGATGCCCTCCAGCCCGATGCGATCAAGCGCCCACGGTTGCTCCACCACCCACTCGACCACCTCAAGGTAGTCCGCTTGCTCCCGATCGCCGAATGCTTCCCAGTTACCGGCAGAGTTGCCCGTTCCCCGAACATCGACCACAACATGAGCGTAGCCGCGGGTCACCAGGAATTCATTCGCGCCCCCTATCTCCGGCACGAACCGACCAACCGACGTGTTATAGGACGTTTGCGTCAACACCACCGGAAACGGTCCGGGTTCTGGGCTGTTGGCACTGAAACCGGGCAAGGAGACTTTCACGAACAGTTTGGTGCCGTCTGACATGGTGATGGTCTGATTTGGCAGCGCCACGGCATGGGTAAAACTCGGTGGCCGATCGTACGTCTGCCACTGAGTGGGCTCCTGGTTGCCCACAGAGACAAGTTGCGCCTCGGTATTGCGGCTGCCCAGAGCCATCAACTCTCTGCGAGTATCGGTTGACTCGTTATCGACCACGGGAGGCAGTACTTCGGGTTGAGCCGGCGGATCCGTGGCTACTGATGCCGGCTCTGAGGAACCACCACAGGCAGCTAAGAGGAGTGCCAGGATTGCGATCCAGGCGATATTGATTGTTTTTATGGTGATTGCCATGGAGCCCTCGACATGACTTGGATTAACGTGACGGATCATCATCTTAAGCCGTCAACCGGAGTTATTGTCAAATCTGGTGTATGACCATCAGGCAGCGTTCCTGCCAGATTGATCTTCCACCTGTATTCCATCCTGAAACTGCACGTTGTCCACGACCAGCTTCAGTTGGTCAAACCCCTTGAT
>UEXM01000279.1_pt1 | contig 57061 bp, 53 predicted proteins | sample 1796661 | NCBI WGS metagenome assembly UEXM01 (sample SAMEA4772469, study PRJEB27181) | metagenome | reverse complement strand
ATCAGCACGAACAGTTTGAAAAACTTCATGGCCTATCCTTCAGTACAGCGTCTTATTTGCTTTTGGACATGTACTCAATCAGAGCACGGTATTCTTCGTCGCTACAGTCGTTGCACATGCCTTTTGGGGGCATGGCGTTGAACCCTTCCTTGACGTGCTTCACCAGCGTATCCATACCTTTATCCAGGTGTGGCTTCCAGGCGGCTTCATCATGGGAAATCGGCGCCCCAGCAGCACCGGAGGCATGACAGAATGTACAGCTGCTGTTGTAACGCTCCTCTACAGTCGCTGCATTGGCAGCCCCCATAACCAGAACCATTGCAAGACCTGCTACAAAACCCTTCATACCCTACCTCTTCTATGCTGGCGTCGCCGCTGGCGAAGTCCGTTTGCCGTTACCGGCAAACCGTTGTAGAACGTCGGCCGCCCTCAATCCGTTACGCCGCAGCGCGCTATTGAGGGGCAAGCGGCCGGGATTATATACCAGTCCGGTGGGCGCCGTCATATTCCATGTGAAGGGTAGGGGTATAGTCAGGTCAAGTCACGCCCGCACTACCAAAACCGCGGCAATAACAGACGAAATCGCGCATACTCCACGCACTCATTTGCCTCACCGCACGGCTATGCATTGCCAGCCGCATGCCAGACAGCAAGAATAGCCCCCTGACGTGACCCAAAGGCACTTTGCTATGCCCCTGCACCCCATGGAAAAACTGCTCCACCAGGCCCTGTTTCTGCAGAGCGCCCAGCGACTGGACCAATGCCCGCCCGATGAAGGACTGGAAGTGGCCTTTGCCGGGCGCTCCAATGCCGGCAAATCCAGCGCCATCAACCGCCTCACCAGCCAGCGCACCCTGGCCCGGACTTCCAAAACTCCGGGGCGAACACAGCTATTGAACTTCTTCCAGCTCGACGAAGAGCGCCGCCTGGTTGACCTGCCCGGCTATGGCTACGCCAAAGTTGCCAAGAGCACGCGCAATGAGTGGCAACAGCACCTGGACCATTACCTGTCCGAGCGCCAGGCACTGGTGGGCCTGGTGCTGATGATGGACATCCGCCACCCGCTCAAGGACTTCGATCTGCTAATGCTGGAATGGTCCGCCCAGGCGAACATGCCCATCCATATTCTCATGACCAAGGCGGACAAACTGAAATTTGGCGCCGCCAAGTCCACCCTCTTGCAAGTCCAAAAGCAGCTCAAAGACCATCCGGCACCGTTGTCACTGCAATTATTCTCGGCCACCAATGGCACCGGCTGTGACGACGCCTGGGACAAGCTGGGCGAATGGCTGAATGTGGCGACGCCTGACGCCCAGGATTAAGGCCCGATCACGTACAGACAAGCGCCCATAGCCGCATCTGGCCAAGGGGAATCTGGGGGTCTGGGTTTTAACGTCAGGCTTCCAGCGTCGAGCGTCTGGCTTTCATTCAGGCAAAAAAAATCCCCGGCAGCAATCTTGGGGGAAGGGAACGACTGAGCTGCCGGGGAGGCTTGCCACCCTGGCCTCTTTGGGGGAAAAGACCAGGGTTTATACAGCGACGGATTGGTGAGGGTACTGGGGGATCGGGGGTTCCAATCCGTCGCTATGTAGTGAGAGTGCGCTTTTTGGGAAAAAGTTCCAGCCCCCGAAAGTATTTTTCTTCTCAGCTGTCGATCTGCGTCACAAAACTGGCGCGGTACGGCACTCCGCCCTATTCCGATGCAGACTCGCCCCACGCCACACACGCAGAAAAAGCGTCTATCTCGCTGATCACTAACAGGTAATTGGCAGGGAAGTGGAACTGGCACAGCGCTTGCTTATTCTTTAGTCAACAGGCCGAATAACCTGTGGCCGGCAGAAATGTCGCGCAAAAAAAATCCCTGGCAGCAATCTTGGGGGAAGGGAACGACTGCGCTGCCAGGGAGGCTTGCCGCCCTGATTTCGGGGGAGAAATCAGGGACTCCAAAATACTACGGATCAGCGAGGGTACTGGGGGATCGGGGGGTGCCAATCCGTAGCTATTCATTAGGACCGCCGCTTTTTTCGGAAAGTTCCAGGCGGTTTTATCTTTTACAAATTTTACCTTCCAGCCCGACAGCCCTCCGTAGGAGCGTCGCTGGCGGCGCGATTCCCGAAAGAGACGAGTCACGAGAAGCGAGTTTCGAAAATCAAAACCCTTCACTGGAAGTCTTGGTTTTCGCTTCTCGTGACTCGTACCTCGAAACCGGGATTATCGCGCCGCCAGCGACGCTCCTACGGTATGCGCCTGGCAACTAGAAGTTCGCAGCTCTCCTATTGCTTCCAGGGCTCTCCCCGTGTGCCTTTCATTCGCTTCAACTGCCGATGCATGGCGGCCTTGGCGAGCATGTGCGCGGACACCGGCGCGGTGATGAACAGGAACAGGGTGATCAGCACCTCATGCAATTGCAGCCCACGCTCCTGCCAGGAAAAGAACAGCAGCGACGCCACGATAGTGCCGCCCACCCCGAGAGTGGTGGCCTTGGTGGGGCCGTGCAGTCGGGTATAGAAATCCGGCAGCCGCGCCAGCCCAATGGACCCCACCAGCGCAAACACGCCGCCAATAATCACACTGGCTGACACCAGCCATTCAATCAGAGAATCCATTAACACCTCGCTTGCAGGCCACACGCATCACGCAACAACGCGGCCGCTGCAACCAATCCATCACGCATTTTCCCCGCGCGGAAACGTCCAACCATTCCGCGCGAAACACCAAAACATCCAGACCTGACACCCCTTCTCGCGCTGTTGCGTGAAGCGTGAAGCCTGTTGCGTCTACTCAATAATATCCCCGCGGGTGACGTATTTCGCCACGGCCACGGTGCTAACGAAACCGATCAGGGCGATCAGCATGGCGGCTTCAAAATAGAGTTTGCTGTCCACCTGTATGCCGTACACCACGATCAGTGCAATGCTGTTGATGTACATGGTATCCAGCGCCAGCACCCGATCCGGTAGCGACGGGCCGATAATCAGCCGGTACAGATTCAGTACCCAAGCCAGGGTAATCAGTGCCAATGCAATGGAAATGGCCGTCTCTAGCATTCGAAAATCTCCTTCAACGGCCGCTCGTAGCGCTGCTTGATCTCCGCCACCAACGCCGCCGCATCATCCACATCCAGGCCGTGCACCAGCAAGGTTCTGCGATCCGGGCTCACATCCGCCGACACGGTGCCCGGGGTCAGCGAAATAGTGCTGGCCAGCAGGGCAATGGCAAAATCGTCTTCCAGCTCCAGCGGTAGCTCCACAAAGCCCGGCCGTATGGAACGCAGCGGCCCCAGCACTTTAATGGCCACGGACACGTTCGCCACCACAATGTCGTACAGCACCACCACCACGAAACCGAGCAACCGCGGCAGGTTGCGAATGCGCGGCACATTCGGCCAGAACGGCCGGGTCCCCAACGGCAACAGCACAGCAAGGATGGCACCCAGCATCGCATGGCCCGCGGTGAAACCGCTGAGCAGCATCCAGGCAAACCATAGAATCAGGCTCAGGCTGGGATACGGCAACACCCGATAGAACAGCTTCATGCGCCACCTCCCAGCACCGCAGACAGATACAGATCCGGAGTGCGCAACTGGTCAGCCACCGCCGTGGTCAGCTGCAACAGCGGTTCGGCATACACTGCCATCAACGGACTCAACACCAGCAGCCACAACACCGCCACCAGATGCCGGCGCGCCGGCCGCAGGCCGCTGCCTTCCCCGGTAGTGCGCCAGAACAAGGTAGACCCCGCCCGGCTCATGGCGATCAGGCCACACAGGCCCGCCACCAACAGCAACACCCAGTAGGACGTGTCCGGCACACTGCGCAGTAAGGCCACCTTGCCCACAAAGCCAGATAACGGCGGCAACCCCACCACAGCAATGGCCGCCACGAAGAACAGCACTGACAACCGCCCGCCATTCAGAATCGCCGGGCCAATCTGCAAGTGGTCAGCCACCTCGCCACGGCCCCGGGCAATCAGGTCCGTCAGCAGGAACAGGCCACCGCAAATCAGGGTGGAATGGAGCAGGTAATACAACGCTGGGCCCAGTGCCTCCAGCTGTCCGAAGGCCAGCGCGGCCACCAGTGTGCCTACCGACATCACCACCAGATAAGACACCAACGTGCCCAGCCGCTTCGCCCCCAGCACGCCAATACAGGCCAGCCCCAGTGTCACCAGGGCCAGCCACCACAGTGCCGCCTGCCCCAGCCCCGCAAAGGGGCCATCGGCAAAGGCCAGAGCGTACACCCGCACCATGGCGTAGAAGCCCACCTTGGTCATGATCGCGAACAGGGCCGCCACCCCGGCCGTCGCCCCGGCATAAGCCGCCGGCAACCAGAAATACAGCGGGAACAGGGCCGCCTTGAGGCCGAACACCACCCACAACATCAACACCGCGATATTCAGCAGGGTGGCGTCCGTTCCCGTCAGCGCCTGCGCCTTCACCGCGAAATCCGCCATGTTCAGCGTGCCGGTGGTGCCGTAGATCAGCCCCAAGGCAATCAGGAACAGCGCCGAACCCACCAGGTTGAGCACCACATAATGCAGCCCCGCTTTCACCCGCTCCGGGCCACGCCCGTGCAGTGCCAGCCCGTAGGACGCAATCAGCAATACCTCGAAGAACACAAACAGGTTGAACAAATCACCAGTCAGGAAAGCGCCGTTGACCCCCATCAGCTGGAACTGAAACAGGGCATGGAAATTGGCGCCCCTGCGGTCATCCCCGCAGCAGGCATAAAGCAGGGCCGGAAAGGCCAGCACCGCAGTCAACACCAGCATCAACGCGCTGAGTTTATCCAGCACCAACACAATCCCGAACGGCGCCTGCCAGTTACCCAGCGCATAGACGGTGATCTCCCCACCCCAGGCCTGATCGCCCAGAAAGATGGCTGTTGCCAGCATCGCCGCACAGGACAACAACCCGGTGATCCGCCGCAGCCGGTGGCGCTCACGCACCTCCAGCAGCAACAGCATGCCCGCCAGGGCCGGAATCAGGACCGGCGCAATAATCCAGTGACTCATGAACGGCCTCCGTCATCCGGCTTGCCGTCCACATGGTCGTTATGCAGCTCACCCTGGCTACGCAACGCCAGCACCACCAGAAACGCGGTCATCGCAAAGCCGATCACGATGGCCGTGAGCACCAGCGCCTGGGGCAGAGGGTCCGTGGGGTCCGGGCTCATGCCGACCACCGCCACCTGGTTCATCTTCAACCCGCCCATGGCGAACAAAAACACATTCACACCGTAGCTCAGCAACGTCAGGCCCATGACCACCGGGAAGGTCCGTGCACGCAGGCACAGGTACACCCCGGAGGCCACCAGCACACCAATAATGATTGCGACCAGCAGTTCCATCAGGCGTTCTCCCTCTTGTCATCCAGCAGCGACAGCTTGCCCAGGTTGGCCAGCATCAGCAGCGTTGCCCCCACCACAGTGAGGAACACCCCGGTGTCGAACAGCATGGCCGTGGCCAATTCAAATTTACCGATCACCGGCAGAGACACATAAGTAAAGGAACTGGTCAGGAACGGGTAATCAAAGACCCAGCTTCCCACCCCGGTCAGCCCGGCCAACAACACGCCCATGGCCACCACCGGGTGGTAGTCCCCGGGCATGCGGCTATGCACCCACCCCACCCCGGATGCCACATACTGCAGCACCAGCGCCACCGACGTGATCAACCCGGCCACGAAGCCGCCACCGGGCAGATTGTGCCCGCGCAGGAAAATATACACCGCAATCAGCAGCGCCAGCGGCAACAAGGGCCGGGAAATGGTCACCAAAACCAGCGGATGCGCATCCGCAGCCCAGGGCCGCCCCAGCGAATCGTATTTGGCCGACGCCAGATTCAGATCCTTGAGCAGGGCATAAATGCCCATGGCGGCAATCCCCAGCACGGTGATCTCACCAAACGTATCGAAGCCGCGGAAGTCCACCAGAATCACGTTGACCACATTGGTGCCACCGCCGCCGGACTTGCTGTTATCCATAAAGAACTGGCTGATGGTAGTGGTATCACCGGTCATCACCAGGAACGCCATCACCGCCACGCCAGCGCCAACCACAAGCGCCAGCAGCACATCGCGCAACACCCGCACCGACGACGATTCCACCTGGGTACGCACCGGCAGGAAGTACATGGCCAGCATTAGCAGCAGCATGGTGACCACCTCCACCGATAACTGGGTCAGCGCCAGATCCGGCGCCGAGAAGCGCACAAACAGCAGTGACACCATCAACCCCACTACACTCAACGACATGATCGACGTCATCCGGTGGCGGTGCAGGAACGTGGTCAGCAGGGCCGCCGCCACCAACATGGCGGTACACAAGATCGCCACCCCATCCATAGGCAACATGCCCACATCCAGGCTCAGCGCCGGCAAGTGCCACATCTGGGTAAGCAGAATCACCGCCACCAGCGTGACCGCCCAGGCCACATAACTCTGTAGCGACCCGTTCTGCAGCCGCCCGGTAATGGCACTGGCCACCCGGCCCAGCTGCTGAATGCGCCCTTCGAACACCAGCTTGGCGTCCACCTCGGGCAAGCGCGCGTACAGATCAAACAAGCGGCGGCGCTGGGAATAAATAAAGATGCCACCAAACAAGGCAATAAAGCTCATCACCAACGGCAGGTTAAAGCCATGCCAGATGGCCAGGTGATACTCCGGCAGCTCGCCCCCCAGGGTCGCGGTGGCCGCCACCGCCAGCAGCCCGGCCACGGTGATCGCCGGGAACACCCCCACCGCCACACACAGCGCTACCAGAATCTCCACCGGCACCTTCATATAGCGCGGCGGTTCATGGGGCGGGTATTTGGGCAGATTGATGGGCTCACCGTTGAAGAACACGTCGTGAATAAAGCGCGCCGAATAGGCCACCGAAAACACCCCGCCCAGGGTCGCGCCCAGGGGCAGCAACCAGCTCAAGGCCCCCAGCTGTTCAGACTGCAAGGTCTCGGTAAAGAACATCTCCTTGGACAGGAAACCGTTCAGCAACGGCACCCCCGCCATGGCCGCCGACGCCACCATGGCCAGCACCGCCGTATAAGGCATGTACTTCCACAGGCCGTTAATACGACGCATGTCCCGGGTACCGGTTTCGTGATCAATAATCCCCGCCGCCATAAACAGGCTGGCCTTGAAGGTGGCGTGGTTAATGATGTGGAACACCGCCGCCACGGCCGCCAGCTGGCTGTTCAGGCCAAACAACAGCGTGATCAGGCCCAGATGGCTAATGGTGGAATACGCCAGCAGGCCTTTCAGATCGTGCTGGAACAGCGCCGCCGCCGCACCCCAGAGCAGCGTCGCCATGCCCGCCAGGGTGACAATCTCGAACCACAGGTCGGTGCCGGCCAAAGCCGGATACAGCCGCGCCAGCAGAAACACCCCGGCTTTCACCATGGTGGCCGAATGCAGGTAGGCACTCACCGGCGTGGGCGCCGCCATGGCATGGGGTAGCCAGAAATGGAAAGGGAATTGGGCACTCTTGGTAAAAGCACCCAGCAACACCAGACACAGAATCAGCGGGTACAACTCGCTGCCGCGAATCAGGTCACCATTGGCCAGCACCTCGGTGAGCGAGAACGAGCCCACCACATTGCCGATCAGCAGCACCCCGGCCAGCAGCGCCAGGCCGCCCATGCCGGTCACCGTCATCGCCATACGCGCGCCCTTGCGGGCCTCGGTCTGGTGGCCCCAGAAACCAATCAGCAGGAAGGAGCTAAGGCTGGTCAGCTCCCAGAACACCACCAGTAACAGCAAGTTATCGCTGGTCACCACACCCAGCATGGCGCCCATAAAGAGCAGCAGGTAGGCGTAGAAACGCCCGGCCTTTTCTTTAGCAGACAGGTAATAGCGGGCGTAAAGAATCACCAGCAGGCCAATACCCAGCACCAGAATGGCAAACAGCAACGCCAGGCCATCCAGGCGGAAGGCCAGCGACAGGTCCAGCGAGGGTATCCAGCTCAGGGTGCTGTGCAGGGTCTCCCCGGCAAACACTTTGCGGGCCGGGTTAAAAAGCAGCGCCAGCGCCAGCGCCGGCAGTGCCGCCGCCCCGCAGGCCAGCAAGGTGCGGTTCCCCGTCACGCGTTCCACCAATGGCGGCAGAAACGCGCCCAGAAAGGGCAACATCACCACAAAGGCAAGATTCATAGTCAATCCGTTGTCATTGTCACAAGGGCGGCAACCCGCCCGTTAGCTTGAACAGGGTGGACTAGAAAGGCAACGGCGGATCAGGAAAATACGGACGATACCCCCGGCGCGGGCACTGGGACAGGATGATGCGGCAGGGCTGTACCAGAAAAGGCGTCATGGCATCCGTATCGAAATAGAGGAGGCCAGAGTATGCCACGGAGAAGCGGTGACAAACCAGACGCGAGTAACGAGTTTCGAGAAGCGAAAACCTGAGCAACAAGCACCTGCAGGAGCACCTCTTGAGGTGCGAACCGAGCGCCAGCGAGGCGACACTCTTGCCGTCGACCTGCACAGGCCCAAACAATACGCCACCGTCGGCCAGCATCACCCCTCGCCGGGTTCGCACCTCAAGTGGTGCTCCTACAATTACCCCCCCGCCCTGTCGTGATCATACATTTCCGCTACACTCTCCCCACTCACTCATCAGCAGAAGCCGAACACCATGTCCGCAGCCGAAAAACCCATCATCCTCGTCGATGGCTCCTCCTACCTGTACCGCGCCTTTCACGCCCTGCCGCCGCTCACCACCTCCAGCGGCCAACCCACCGGGGCGGTGCGCGGGGTGGCGGCCATGCTGCGCAAGCTGATGAAGGACTACGAGCCGGAATACATGGCGGTGATCTTCGACGCCAAGGGCAAGACCTTCCGCGACGAACTGTTCGAGGAATACAAATCCAATCGCCCGCCCATGCCCGATGACCTACGCGCCCAGGTCCAGCCCCTGCACGACCTGATCCGTGCCATGGGGCTGCCGCTGATCATCGAGGAAGGCGTGGAAGCGGACGACGTGATCGGCACCTTCGCGCGCATCTTCGGCGAACAGGGCAAGCCGGTGCTGATCTCCACCGGCGACAAGGACATGGCCCAGCTGGTCAACGACCAGGTCACCCTGATCAACACCATGAACGACGCCCTCTACGACATCGACGGCGTGATCAAGAAGTTCGGTGTGGGCCCGGAGCTGATCATCGATTTCCTCGCCCTCATGGGCGACAAGGTGGACAACATTCCCGGCGTGCCCGGCGTGGGCGAGAAGACCGCCCTGGGCCTGATCCAGGGCCTGGGGTCGCTGGAAAACATCTACGAAAATCTCGATAAGGTGGCCGAGCTCAGCTTTCGCGGCGCCAAGACCCTGGGCAAGAAGCTGGCAGAGCACAAGGAGATGGCCTTCCTCTCCTACCAGCTGGCTACCATCAAGCTGGACTGTGAACTCAGCGAAAACCTGGACGACCTGAAACTGCAAACCCCGGACGCGGAAAAACTGGCTGAGTACTACCGCACCCTGGAATTCAAGGGCTGGCTCAAAGAGCTGCTGGGCGGCAAGGACCCGGTGGCCGACGACGCCGGCAAACAGGTCGAAATGGACGCCGATGACGATGCGCCCGCCGCTCCCACGTTCAGCCGCGACGCCTACGACATCGTCTATAGCCAGGCACAACTGGACAAGTGGATCGACAAACTGAAAAGCGCCGGCGAGTTTTCCTTCGACACCGAAACCACCAGCCTCAACTACATGAACGCCGAACTGGTGGGCTTCTGCGTGGCCGTGGACGACAAGGCCGCCTACATCCCCTTCGGCCACAACTACCCCGGCGCCCCGGACCAGCTCCCCAAGCAGCTGGTCATGGACAAGTTCAAGCCCCTACTCGAAGACGACGGCATCAAAAAAATCGGCCAGAACCTGAAGTACGACATGAGCGTGCTCGCCGAAGATGTGGGCATCACCCTGCGCGGCGTGGCCTACGACACCATGCTGGAATCCTACGTACTCGATTCCGTGGCCACCCGCCACGACATGGACTCCCTGTCGCTCAAGTATCTGGGTCGCAAGACCATCAGCTTTGAAGAAATCGCCGGCAAGGGCGCCAAGCAGCTCACCTTCAACCAGGTGGGCCTGCACGAAGCCAGCCGCTACGCCGCCGAAGACGCCGACGTGACCCTGCGCCTGCACCAGACCCTGTGGCCCAAGCTGGAACAGGAAGGCCGCCTGCCAGAGGTGTTCCGCGACATCGAACTGCCCCTGGTTACCGTACTCAGCCGCATCGAACGCAACGGCACCTACGTGGACGCCACCCTGCTCAAACACCAGAGCCAGTTCCTCGCCAAGCGCATGGCCGAACTGCAAGAAAAGGCCTTCGAGATCGCCGGCCAGGAATTCAATCTGGCCAGCCCCAAACAGCTCGGCGAGATTCTCTACGAGAAACTGGAAATCCCGGTCATCAAGAAGACCCCCAAGGGCGCGCCTTCCACCGCAGAAGCAGTGCTGCAGGAACTGGCCCTGGAATACCCGCTACCCCAGGTGATCATGGATTACCGTGGCGTGGCCAAACTGAAAAATACCTACACCGACAAGCTGCCGGAGCTGATCAACCAGCGCACCGGCCGCGTACACACCTCCTACCACCAGGCGGTGGCCGCCACCGGGCGTCTGTCCTCCAGCGATCCCAACCTGCAGAACATCCCGGTGCGCAGTGAAGAAGGCCGCAAGATTCGCCAGGCCTTCCTGGCCCCCAAAGGCAGAAAGATCGTCGCCTGCGACTACTCCCAGATCGAACTGCGCATCATGGCCCACCTGTCCGGCGACAAGGGCCTCACCGATGCCTTCGAAAAAGGCCTGGATATTCACCGCGCCACCGCCGCAGAAGTGTGGGGCAAAAGCCTGGAAGACGTCAGCGACAACGACCGCCGCAACGCCAAGGCCATCAACTTCGGCCTGATCTACGGCATGAGTGCCTTCGGTCTCGCAAAACAGCTCGGCCTGCCCCGCAAGGAAGCCCAGGACTACATCGAGCTGTACTTCGAGCGTTACCCGGGCGTGAAAAAATACATGGAAGACACCCGCGCCCTGGCAGCGGAAAAAGGCTATGTAGAAACCCTCTACGGCCGCCGCCTCTACCTGCCGGAAATCCACAGCAAAAACGGCCAACGCCGCCAGGCCGCCGAACGCACCGCCATCAACGCCCCCATGCAGGGCACCGCCGCCGACATCATCAAGAAGGCCATGATCAAGGTCCACGACTGGCTCGACACAACCCACTTCGACGCCAAGATGATCATGCAGGTGCACGATGAACTGGTGTTTGAAGTGGCGGAGGATCAGGTGGAGGATCTGGTCAAGGAAGTGAAGGTGCGGATGGAGTCAGCGGCGGACTTGAAGGTGCCGTTGATTGTGGATGCGGGGGTTGGGGAGAATTGGGACGAGGCGCATTGAGCATTAATCAGCGCAAAAGCCCCTGTAACACATCTTGTCTTGACATGAAGCCCCAATTGTTCAAAAGTTGGCCAAGCAACAAAGGATTTTGCTTGACACTGGCGGGGAATTGTGCATAATTCAGCACCCATTTCCTTATCTAGTGTGTATTCATACAACAACTAGAGCGTCAAGGAGCGAAACATGTCCAGCCTGATTGCAATTTGCACCATGCTTTTCAGCGCGATCGGCATCGCTTTTTATATAGCCCTTCTGCTGAAGAGCAGAAAAATGAAAGTCCGCGAAAAAGAACTAACCCAAAACGGCGTTACGCCTTACGGCTCCGGTCTATGTCATGGAATTGTTCTAGACGAGAACAAGAAAGGCGTTAAGCATGACTGGAAGAAAACCAATGCTTGGTACGGTCGCTTAGTCTAGGCCACTCTTTACCAGCACTAAGCTTCCATACTAAGATCCCGCCTTTTGGCGGGATCTTAGTATGGAAGCTTACGAATATATTGGGTGGATACCCTGCGTTAACGGCCATCTTGATTTTGGGCTAACAAAAGCCGGGATCAAGGGAGGCTTTTCCAGCCCCAATCTATACGATAAAAAGACGGTAGAGAAAAACTTCTCACTTTCCAGCCTAGCAGACTCCCACGAACGGGCAATCGTCCTTCAATCCAAAGTCGATTGGCGAGACTCCCCCTCCCCCGACCACTCCATTGGAAACTTCAGAGTTTTTGTAGCAGGCCAAGTCAGCCCATCTTCCAACATGGATGATCGAGATTTCGTGGGCCACATCCTTATATACCCGCTTTGTGCCGAGCCAGATGAAAAGCTGAAGGTGCGACGCGTCAACGCCCATACCTCTGCCCACAACATTACCGCCGAAAATGTAGCCACACGATTCCCTGAAATCATAGAGCTCTACTCATCCCCACATAAAATTCGCGGACTCAAAAGCGATTGTTTCGTCACATCGATCAAATTCAAAATAAGACCAAATGGCCTGACATGCCTTAAGTTCAACCCAAACGGATCTGAACTCGATCAAAGAAGTCAGTTTTTGATCGCACGACAAGCATTTTATTATCTAAAATATAGTGTTCACAGCCATAGACACCATGAGAACAAACAAGATTCACTAACTACTATAACCCGGCTTGATTCACATTGCGGCCTACGCCTAGTCTGTCAATTGAAACGCGAGCTAACCAACCTTGGAAGAATCCAGAAGATCGATAACCGAGTCTCTCAAGAAAGCAATACAGATGGCATCATTGCATACAGCAAATCTTTATTGATTGGCCTGACGCAAGAGAAAATAATTAGCGACCAAGAAGCTAAAACAGAAGAAAAAAGGTTCAACAACATCGCCGCCTCATTCAACTCACAAGAAGATAAAATAAAACAAAGCGATGATAAAAATGAATTAATAAAACAGAAATCCAAAGTTTGGATTGGATTCTCATTGATCTTTCTTTGGGGAACAGCCAACTATCTTTTCTCTGTCCCCTTAGATAAAAAGGAGGTCATCCCAGAACCATATTTTTACTTGACGCCTTTTGTTATTTTCATAGCAGCCCTCTCCATTTATATCGGACTGAAAATATATTACAAATACGTCGAAAAAGTAGACAACCTAGCAAAAATATACAGTATTAAATACACACCAACCCTGATAAAAGTGGGGTTTTTAGCATTAATTTTCTTTGCCGCCTTTTACTATGAATTCTTAAGGTAACCGGAAAGAAATAGGAAACGGGAACCGGGGTCAGGTCTTGCATCGTGCATTCCTCACTATACGGCTTACGCTTGATCGGTGCAGTCCGAAGTGATCCGCTATCTCTTTCAGGCTGTACGCTCTACTGGCGTACGCCGCCCTGATCGCACTATTGCGGTCCGGAGCCGATTCCGCGAAATCTGACAACGGCTGCGCTACTTGGCGTCTTTGTATTGCAGGTATCTCCGATAGCCTTTCCTGACCATCCAGCCTGGAGACCATCTGCTCTACGAAAGCATCACTGCCAAGGTAGACCTGATTTTTCAGATCTTCCCAGGGACTTGGCTGATCCCGCCCTTCCTGAACGAACAGCTTGTAAGCCTGGACAGCTTCACCCCGACTCTCACCGAAACTGGCGAGTATCCAGTCTGTGCTCACGCCTTCCGGCAAAGCCTGAATACCGATGGTTCCCCGATAGCTGCTCCATGGCCATTCTTCCGCCGTATGGACCATGCGCGCCCGAACAGGATTGAGGACGATATACCTGGCCAGCTCCAACAGATAAGCCTGCTTCTCAATCAGTACCGCGCTGTATCGCCCCTGAAAGACATGCCCGCAACGGCCATGACGCCGATTGAAAGATTGCGAGTAGCAGCCGTTCAGTTGACGCATCCCCTTGCTCAGATTGCTTTCCGGTGTTTCCAGTAACAGATGGTAGTGATTCCCCATCAAGCAGTAGGCATGACATAACCAGTTGGCTTCCCGGCATACCGTTGAGAGCCCCTCAAGGAAAACAAGCCTGTCGCTGTCATCCTCAAAGATCATCTCTCTGCGGTTTCCTCGGGCCGTCACATGATAAAGCGCACCCGCAAACTCCAGCCTCAGTGGTCTGGCCATTTCCCTCTCCAACATCCTTGTCGGATCAAGATAGCCCCTCTGCAATGCCGGCCATGTAATCCTGCGCTGATAATCACGTCATCCTTTGACCATGATGCACGATGCAAGACCTGACCCCGGTTTGATTCTTCCGTGGCAGGCTTTGTGATTGCGGCCCGCATCGGGCAAAGCCTGGTGCATCTTGTCGGCACCAGTTTTCCGCTGGTATTCATCCGCGCCAGTCTGTTCCTGGCTCAGGTGGCCCTGATGCTGTATCTGGCTTTTGCGCTGCTGTAGCGCCGTAATGGTGACATGAGAAAGAGGTAACCGGGAGCAGGTCTGCTCCCGGTTTTTTTACCGCTCCAGTTAGCCTTCCAACAACCCCGCAAGCAGCGTATCAATTTCCGCTTTCAGCTCTTTGTCTTCAATCTTGTTCGCGCTCACTTTTGCCTCTTCAAGGCTCTTGATCGCCGCCTCTTTCTGACCCAGCTCCAGCTGCAGTTTCGCCATGGACAAGCCGATGGATGAGAGATGATCCTTGGCGTTAATGGCAAGCGCCTTGCCCTGGGCCTTTTCGTACACCACCAGCGCGGCGCTCAGGTCTTCGGTGAAGTCGGCCAGGGTTTCCCATTGTTCGGGATGATCTCTATCGGTGTTTTCGTTTTCAGTGCAGATGACCTTGAGCTGCGCATAAAGCGAATCGAACTCCGCCTGATCATTTTTCCTGGCCGCTTCCATCAGCTTTTCCGCCAGACTGTAAACGGCCTTGTATATCTTGGTGTTAATCATTTGCTCTCCAAAGAGTCAGGGAGCCTGCCCCCGATTCAGCAAGCCTAAGGTCCAGTTTTTTACCAATCCCCCGAGCTGCCGTAACCAATGGAGTCGGGGTCAGGCCTGCATGGCTCTTACTTAACCCAAGCCTTTCATACTGCTGACCCAGGTTTGGCACTATCCTGATTTTTTCCTGCAAACAAACGGTGTCAGCCCCGTAATATAGCGCGGCCACTCAGGCACCGTCCGCATTGCCAAACCCCTGCCACTTGAACGGGATCTGGTAACGGGTCATCAGGCCGCCGACGGTGATCAGCACACGCACCATGGCCACGAAGGGATCGGGGATCACCAGTCGCAGGCGACGGAATTCGTCTAGCAAGGCGCGCAGTTTGTCGGTAAGGGTGGCGTCAAGGGTGGGGGCGGTGAGCAAGGCACGGGACAGGCTTTCCAGGCGTTGTTCGTCGAGTCCGCCAAAACCGGCGGCCTCGAACAGGGGCAATAACGGGCCGTCGCCCATGCCCAACAGCCGCATCAATAGGGCAGTGTAGTGCTGGCGGGACTGCGGGTCGACGTGCTCCACGGCACCGAAGTCCAGCACCGCCAGATCGCCGTCCGGGGTGACAATAAAGTTGCCCGGGTGGGGGTCTGCATGGAACAGGCCGAACACCAGCACCTGCTCCATCATGCTGTCCTGCAGGCGCTCCAGGTAGGGACGGGCTGCGTCGGGGTCGTCCTCGAGCAGGGCGGAGAGGCTCCGGCCGTCGATCCATTCGGTCACCAGCATCTGGGCACTGCACAACTGCGGGTAGACCTTGGGCACCTTGATGCCGGCCCGGTGCGCCAGGGCACCGAAGGCTTCCATATGCGCCATCTCCTCGCGGAAATCCATCTCCTGTTCGGTGGTACTGATCAGCTGGTTGATCACCTGCTCCAGATCCACTTCCCGTAATAACGGCTTGAGCGCCTTGGCCAGCAGCCGCAGGGCGGCGGCGTCTTCGCTGAATTCCTGTCTGACCCGTGGCTGCTGCAGTTTCACCGCCACCAGGTCACCGTTTTTCAGGGTGGCCTGATGTACCTGGGCGATGGAGGCCGCGGCCATGGGGATGATGTTGAAGGCGCTGAAGGCATCGGCCCAATTATGCCCCAGCTGCGCTTTCAGCCAGGGCTGGATATCATCGAAGTGAGCGCTGGGGGCGTTGTCGCGCAGATGAGCAAAGGCGTCGATATAGGGCCTCGGCAACAGGTCCGGGCGACAGCTGAGGAACTGGGCAAACTTGATCCAGGCGCCGCCATTGTCACGGAACAACTCGGCCAGGCTGGCGGCCACTTCCTCATGCAGAGGCTGCAGGGCCTGTTCATCACCACTGCCCAGCACCTTGCGGTGTTTCCAGATCACTTTTTGCAGGCCGGCGGCGGTGCTGATGACGCGCTTGTAACGGCCTCGGGCATTCCAGAGCAGGCGAGTGGTGCGACCTAGGCTGTTAGGCTGTTCGCTCATCGGGCTGTCCGTAGGGCAAGAGGGGTAGCAGCTTACCAGAGCTGACGGGGGTGAGGGCACCTCGACACAGTTTGTAACCGCACCGTCCTGATAAGGGATGCTGTGCTACTTGATGGAACTGGAACCATTCGCAATTAAGCCTTTCGCCTCCACTCAAACAATAAGCACCAGCTTTTGCATATCCATCAACACGCCAGCCACTGGCCCGCAGCTTCAGCTGCCTATCTGACTCTTGAACTGCCTGGGCGTAACGCCAAACCATGCCTTGAAGGCCCGATGAAAGGTGCTGACGTCTGCATACCCCAGACTCTCGGCGATCTCTGAAATAGATCGCTTCCTGACCACCAACAGCTCAAGCACCGTTTCCTTCAGCAAACCCTCCTTGAGCGCTCGAAAACTGGTGCCCTGCTCATCCAGATGACGCTGCAAGGTTCGTTTCTTCATCCCGACTTCCCGAGCCAGCGTGTCAATATCCACCTGGACCAGTCGATCACTGTCCATACAGCTCTTGATGTAATCCAGAAAACCCTGCCCAGCGGTCTTGGCTCGAAGCAGACCATCCGCATACCCCAGCAACAGCTGGTAAAGATGCTCATCGCGCCCAACAACAAGCGCATCAAGCCCCTCTTCTTCCAGCTCCAGCAAAAAACGATCATCCTCAGCGATAACATGGCAATGCAACAAACCCGAGATAGCATCCAGATCCATTCCAGCAGGCAAACGTAGCGATCGAACCTTGCATGCCCCCTCTGTGATCAAAGATAAACTCATCAGGGTTGCGGTAAGCACAGAAAGAACATGCTGAGGATGCACAGCTACAGAAGAGTGCGCTGGAATATATTCATACCGAATAGCAGCATCAGCACCCTCCTTAATCAGACGAAAACTGCCATTTTCACTGATCAGCGACTGATACCGGGTCAGCAGCTCCAGCGCCGTTCGCACGGAGGGACTATGCAGCAAAAGCGGAAACAGCAGTCCGGTTGACCGAAGGCTGAGACGCATCCCCACGTCTATCCCGAGAAGCCGACTTTGTGACTCCCTCACCGCCCGATGCCACAAGGTTCTCGCATCAATCAAATCCAGTTGACAGCCCGCTGCAAGCCTGCCGCTCTCGATTCCCTTCATCCCCTTACCCAGTTTCGGGACATCCAGGTTCAAATCAGCAAACGTCCTCAGCAGGGCATTCGCCCAGAGATTATTGATATGTCGAGGATCCATGACTGCATAATCCGCATTATATGCATTGAATGAAGAGCCATTGTGGCACGAAATGCCAATAAATTGCGTTAACTCCCAATGACCCGCCCCTCACATCCCGTACAGTCAAACGTACACAGATGCTCGCCAAAGTAACCTCAAGCACAGTCAGGCCCTCAAGCCTGAACGGGAGAACAAACATGACGTTTACTATTACCCCCAGCCAGGGAGCCTGCGGAGCCACAATCCATGGCCTGGACCTCTCCAACGATCTGGATAAAGACACCGTTCAGAGCCTTCGCAACGCCTGGCTGAAGCACCACGTCCTGGCGTTTCCTGAGCAAACCATCAATGATGCGGATCTGGAGCGTTTCAGCCTGTACTTCGGCTCATTCGCCGGCGACCCCTATATTGCAACGCTGGATGACAATCCCAACATTATTGAACTGCGCCGCACTGCCGACGAAACCACCCCGATTTTTGCCGACGCCTGGCATACAGACTGGAGCTTCGGGGAAAAGCCGCCATCGGCAACCATCCTTCACGGACTCATCATCCCTCCCCATGGCGGGAACACAGATTTCATCAATCAACACAAGGCACTTAAAGAAATGCCTGAAACGTTGCGCAAACGCATCGAAGGCAAGAACGCAATACACTCCGCCCGCAGAGCCTATGCACCCACCGGCCTGTATGGCGATGACGAGAAGGCTAGCGGGAAACAACGTGGTTTCCGAATCAAAACATCCGAGTCCGCCTATGACACACAGCCTCACCCCCTGATCCGCCAGCATCCGGAAACGGGTGAAGAGAGCCTGTTCGGCTGCTTTGGATACATCATTGGCATAGAAGGAATGGCCGATTCCGATGCGGAAGAGCTGTTGATGGAGCTATACCATTGGCAGACACGCCCTGAGTTTCAGTACAACCATGAATGGCAGCCCGGCATGGTCGTAATGTGGGATAACCGTTCTGTACTCCACAAGGCTAACGGCGGGTACGAAGGTTATGAGCGCTTACTGCATCGCACCGTAGTAGCCTGATTATGGATAACGCATTCATGATCGACCTGGCGTCGGCAATAAGCTCACACTCGGAGCTACCGGCCTTTCCTGCTGATCTATCTCTGGACAAGGCCTACGCAATGCAACCCCACATAAGCCGTCAGCTTGGGGGAACCAGAGGCTACAAGGCAGGCATAACCCATGTCGACACACAGAAAAAACTCGGACTGAAACAACCCTTGCTTGGACACCTGTATCACACAGGCGAACAACCTGCTGAAGCGACACTCATTCACCGCCCTCACGCGGCCATCGAATGCGAAATCGGCATCATCGTCGATGCAGCAGGTTGTCCCCGATCGATTCTTCCGGTTCTGGAGTTTGTTCACCTCCGATTTTCCTCACCACGGGATATATCCGCTCCCAATCTGGTTCTTTGCAACCTGGGAGCGGATCAGTTCATGTGTGGATCACCGCTACCCTGGAGACTGGCTCTTGAAGCGCTCGCGAAAAAAGCCGACATCCAATTGAGGCGCGACGGCCAACTTGTTCAAACCGCCTCTGCTTTTTCTTCTCTGGGGGGCCCCGAACCCTCACGGGAGTGGATGGTAAGCGAGATTCAACGCCACCAATGGCCCCTGGCTGCGAATACTCTCCTCATCGGAGGCACTTGCGGCGAAGCCATACCCTTCCAGCCTGGACACTATGAGGCGGATTACGGCCTACTTGGCAGGTTGAAATTCACGATTGCTCCAGCAGGTTAAATCCGGCGCATTCCCCACCAACAAAAAGAGCGCCTTCGGGCCACTGCTGCCGCAAACCACAGTGTGGGATACATAAAAAAGTCTCAACCGAACGGGTTACAAGGGAACCGGGACCAGACACCCACTTTAAAAGCAAACTCTCACAGGGCCACCACCGATCTTACTGCGCTTCTCGCCACTCTCCCGGCGATATCCCCACCCACTGTTTGAATGCCCGGTTAAACGAACTTTGCTCGGCAAAGCCGAGCAGCATGGTGATCTCGAACAGGGAAAGGGACCGATCGCGCAGGTAGCTTTGCGCCAGTTCCTGGCGGGTGCGGTCGAGGAGCCCCTGGAAGGTCTGTCCACTGGCGGTGAGACGGCGCTGCAGGGTACGCACGGACAGGGCCATTTCGCTGGCCACTTCTTTCAGGGAGACTCGTGCATCTGGCAGCAACCGCAAGAACACCTGCTGCACCTGAAAGGCGAAGGGATCGTTACCCGGCAACGCATTGGCCAGGGCCACGGACTGACGATCAAGGATCTGGCGCAGGGCCGAGTTAGCGGTGGGCAGAGGAATGCCGAGATAATCCGCCGGAAAGCGCACTGACACATAGGGGGCTGAGAAGCGCACCGGGCAACCAAAGAAGGCCTCGTACACTTCGGGGTGTTCTGGGGGCGGCGAGGAAAACGTCACTTCAACCGGATCGGGGGCGTCCGGCACGATCTTGCGCAGGAAGCTGACCAGCGCAGAAATGGCGGTTTCATCCACCAGCAGACTCAGACTCATGCCGCCAAACACCGGCCAGCCAATTTCTGCCTGCTCCCCTCGGATCACTACTTCCGCCATTTGAGCCCCGTAAAACAGAGACTCAAACCGCTGATAGGCATACAGCGCCTGACCCAGATTGTCGCTGGCCTGCACCAGATAGCCCAGCACGCCGACGTGCTCAGGCGTAATGCAAGCCCCAATTTCCAAACCACAGCCGTCTACGGGCCGCATCGCGTGAGCACGGCGCAGCAAACCGAGCCACTGTGTCAGCGGCACTTCCTCTCCGGGGGCCAGCCGGGCCAACGCCGCACGTAATGTCGAGGCAGCCAACTTTTGCTGGTCGAGCCAGTCTATCAACACACGGGCATAGGCGCCGTTGATGCGAATAGTCGGAGGGGTGAGCTTCTTTGTCTGCATGGCGTAATTGGATAACAGATTGGCACGATTCGTCAATCAGACCGGCGGGGCATACCCTAGTATAGGGTCATAAGCTTTGCCTTCACTGCAAGGAGACGTGTCATGGGCGCCATCGATTTTGCCATCACCACCTACCAGAACGCCGACTTTAAACAACTGTTTCTGGTGGGCCTGTTGCCGTTTTTCGGCCTGAGTGCCGTCATCGAGGCTTGGCGCTTTCGCGGCACCGGCATTTACAGCCTCAAGGATTCCGCCGCCAGCATGGCGCTGGGGGCCAGCTATGTAACGCTGGAGGTCGTGGTGAATGCCCTCTTCGTGTACGCAGCCATGGGCTGGGTGCACCAATTCCGCCTGATGGATATTGCCATCACCCCGTTGAGTTTTGTGCTGCTGTTTGTGCTGGTGGATTTTCTGTTCTACGTGTACCACGTGACCGCCCACAAGGTGCGCTGGTTCTGGGCCACCCATGTGGTACACCACGCCTCGGAGCACATGAATTTCACCACTGCCGGACGGCAGAGCACCCTGTATGCCTTCAGCGGGCTGTTCGCATTCTTCCTGCCGGCCGTGGTGCTGGGCTTTGAACCGGCCTGGGTGCTTTTCGCGCTGGCCACCAACCTGTCCTACCAGTGGTTCATCCACACCCAGTGGATCAAGAAGCTGCCACGGCCGATTGAATTTATCTTCAACACGCCGTCACATCATCGTGTGCATCACGGTCGCAACCCGGAATACATCGACCGCAATTTCGGCGGCACCTTCATTATCTGGGATCGACTGTTCGGCACCTTCGTGGAGGAGCGGGAAGATCTGCCCCCGGAATACGGCATCACGCGCCAGATCCACAGCTACAACCCGATCACGCTGACCCTGCATGAGTTCATTGCCCTGTTCCGCGACATGGCCAAGCCCGGGCCACTGCGGCTGAGACTGAAGCACTTGTGGGCGACACCGGAGTGGGAGCGACCGGAAGCACAGAACCGACAAGCCGGGGAAAACACATCAACAATAGCAACGCGTCAGGAAGGATAAGTCAGGCTCAACAGGCGGAGGTTCCTTAGGGAATTTCCGCCCTGCGGCTCATTTACGCCAATCAGAAAGCATTCATTCTTCAGGAAGCCACCCCCAAACCACACACCCTCACCGCCGCTCCAAAAACTCCACCATCATTCGATAACTCAACCCCCAGATGCAGTAGCCCTGATAACGGCAGCACGGCAACGTTATCGGCCCCACCCGGGTGCGGAAGATGCGGGTGCTGCGGTTATCAGGGTTGTTTAGATAGTCCAGCGGGATCCATACGCCGTGGCGGGCTTCGTGATTCAGGCGCAGCGCATCTTCACCCTGCCAGGCAAACACATGGGGCGTGACCACCATGGGCCGCCAGCGGCTGTGGTGGCGGGTTAGTCGGTCTGTCAGGCGCTCCTGGTAGTGCCCGCTCTGGTACAGGTCGAGCCCGGTTTCTTCAGCGGTTTCGCGCATGGCGGTGTCGCGGCTGGAGGTATCGCCGGTTTGCAGGCGTCCACCGGGGAAGGCCATGTCTCCGGACCAGGGGTCGCCGGGGCGATGGGCGCGCTGGATGAAGAATAGCTCGCCCTCGGTTATCCCCCCGCGATAAATCAACGCTACCGCAGCGCGGGTGACACGGCGCCGGAAGGGCAATTTCTGCGGGCGGGCTCTGTTGAGCCAGGTCAGTGGGGGCACGACGGCCTCTCTAATTGGCTAAATGCGCCCAGCATAGCACTCTGGCTGCTTTCACCACGCCAGGCCATGGGCGAGCAACGCCCCAAATCAGCGCTGACCGCCCTCCCCGAAGTCGATCCGGTACGATTTAGCTGTACACGGAGCAATAATAGGGTTATGTTCTGGCCCAGCTAAAAGATCGCGCTTGAATCACGTACTCCATTTCGTTGTTTACATTGTATAACTCGTCCTGCAGTTCTGAAGTCCAAGTCTCCGTTTTTCAGCTACACCTGCCGTAAAGGCAAAACTTCATTTTTCAGGATTAGAGATATGTCTACAGTTAAAGGCACCGTTAAGTGGTTCAACGAAGCAAAAGGTTTTGGTTTCCTGGAGCAGGAAAACGGCCCTGACGTTTTCGCTCACTTCAGCGCAATCACCGGTTCCGGTTTCAAAACCCTGGCCGAAGGCCAAGCGGTTGAGTTCACCGTGACCCAGGGCCCTAAAGGCCCGCAGGCTGAGAACATCGTCGCTCTGTAAGCGATCGTTCCAGTAAAAAAAGGCGCCCTTGTGGCGCCTTTTTTGTGTCTGACCATCCCTAATCGCTAACAAATAATGCCGCCTGGCAGGCCATTTCCCTTACTCAGCAAGCGCCCCGTCAACTTCTTAGCAATAAGCTCCTTTTGTCATAACCCTATACACATTACCCCCATTTGAGGTATGTCCTGGCTTAGTGGCAAACGCCATAATTACCTTGGTATTGCCTGAATACTTACCTGATAGGGAAGATCATGATGAAAAAATTCACCTACGCCACCTTGGCTCTGGCCATTTTTGCCGGTGCCGCCATTGTGTCTGAAGTGCCTCTGGTCGAAGAAGCTCGCGCTGAATGCAGCAGCATCTGGGCCAGCTGCTCCGAGTCAGAAACCTCTGAGCTACAATCCGAGCTGGACAAGGCCGGTTGATCTCACCGGGCTGCCCGCTTGGGCAGCCCGTCAAACCAAGATGAAACATTTCTTTTCTAACAGCCGGTATGCAGAAGTGCGCCTTTTCCTTTTGCTGGTAACGGGCTCGCTGGCGATTCTTTTCAATCACTTCTACCACGTCACTTATAACGATTTGTCTCAATGGAAAGGCGGCGGCATGGGCATGTTCGCCACCCAGGATGCCCCAGGCACCCGGGTAGTTTCGATTATGCTTGAAACCCCAGAGCAATCATTTATTGCCAAAAACCAAGCCTTAGGCCGATCACTGGCTCATTTCAACGCTATGCCAACAGCGGATAATTTGCTGTCCCTTTGTCGCTTTGCGTCCAATAAAGTGTGGCTTCCCAGCGGCACTGTGCGAACCGTGACCCTGAATGATCAGACCCTGCGCAGCTACGCTATTGCCGGCCTTTCCGGAGACAAAACCAGTAGCCATCAGCCCCTTACCGTGACAGACGTAGAGCTGGTGGCATGGAAAACCTTGCTCGACGTGCCCACCGGCACCCTTACCCGCACCCCTCTGGGCAGCGCCCATTGGAATAGCGCAGAGGGCTGCCGTGTTAAATCCTGACGCTATTCAACGGCGACTGAGCACCACTCTCAAGTCACCACTACTGGAAAAACTGTGTGGCCGGGAGCAGCAGGATTTTCTTGCTGTCGTCGGGGCGTTAACCCTGGGGATACTGATCTTTCATGGGTTCCCCCATGTCTATTTCGCCATTCCCTTCCAGCTGCTGGTCATCAGTTACCTGGTCTGGCCAGCCCTGCTGCGGCAAGGCCCGTTCTGGTTTGTGGTCTTCCTGTTCAGTACCGCAGCCCTGTGGCTAAATTGGACCCACGCGGACAACCACAAATACCTGCTGTGCTACTGGGTGTTCAGCCTGTTCCTGGCATTCGACAACAGGCTTGATCGCCCGGCTTTTCTGAGGCGCTGCGCTCGCTATCTGCTTTTCTTCACCATGGTCCTGGCCGTGGTGCAGAAAACCCTCTCTCCGGATTACCTGAGTGGCGATTTCTTTGAGTTTATTCTCATGACAGATAGCCGCTTCAGTGCCCTTGGCTCATTGGTAACCGGCATGGAAGCTGAGCTTTTTTCTGAAAACCGCCAGCTCTATGTGCGAGCGCTGGACCCCTTACTGGCCGATCAAGCCACCGCAACACTGCACAGCTCCGAGGCGCTTCATCGCCTGGCTTTACTCATTACCTGGGTCAACTATATAGACCAGATTGCCATTGCCATCATGTTGTTGCTGCCACTCTCTCGGCGCGGTGAAATTTTCAAACACCTGCTCTTGATGGCGTTTATTATTCCTGTCTACGCTGTAGCACCGGTTATTGGTTTTGGCTGGCTGATCATCATCTGGGGATACTGCCTGGTGCCCAACGAGGTAGCCGGCTTAAGGCTGGGCTACCTGGGGTTATTCCTGTTACTTTGTGTCTATGAATTTCCGTGGCTGAGCCTCCTGGTTTATTCCCCATGACCCCTGATCCACACGACACCTATCTGATTTACGATGGCGAATGTCCTGCCTGCCGAAACTATGTGCGCTTTGTTCGCTTTCGCGACACCGTGGGCACCCTGCACCTCATTGATGCACGTAAAGCGCCGGGCTGGGTGCAACAGATGCAGCAGCGGAACATGCCCCTCGATGACGGTATGGTTCTGATACTTAACGGCCGCTACTTTCATGGTGCCGATGCCATCCATCATATGGCGCTACTGAGCAGCGGTAGCGGCCTGTTCAATCGGATCAATGCACAGCTGTTCCGGTCTCGCTCACTGTCTCGCTTTCTTTATCCCATCCTCAAAGCCTGCCGCAACACCTTGCTCTTTTTACTGGCCAAAAAACCACTGAAACACTCCTGACAGACGGCGCTCTGGTTTTCGCCCCAGACATTCCCGATCAACAACATTTTGAATTGCCTGTTTTTTGTTATCGCTTTTTATCCGTTCAGGCATCGTTTTGCCCGGAAATAGCCTCCCCCCGCCCGCTTTGTAACCTTGCGTAAATCTCGCCATTTTTGCCGTCATGGTTTGTTCATACCCACCCGTCAGCATCGGCGCGTTTTTAATGGGGGATCCTGATCATGTGGCGTACCGTTATTTTCAGCTTACTGGCAACCCTGCTGGCCGCCTGTGGCGGTGGTGGCAGCAGTGACAACACCAACTCGACACCCAATACACCGCAGAATCAGGCACCGACAGGCAGCCTGACCGGCGACAGCACCATGCCGGCAGGCAGCAGCAGCATCGTCCAGCTGCAAGCCAGTGACGCGGATGGCGAAATCATCAATATCGAGTGGGCCGTGGAAGGGCCACTCGATATTGAAGCCACAACCGACGCATTCATTCAGGTTCGTGCCGATACGGTCGGCACGGATACTGCCGCCACCGTGATCGCACGATTGCATGATGACGACGATGCCACCACCACTCTTCGCCACCCTCTAACAGTGACGCCTGTCAGCACCACAGCGCCCACGGTGGACGCGGGCATGGACCAACAGGTGGAAGAAACGGCCAGCTTCACCTTGCAGGGCAGCGCCACGGCCACTGGCGACAACACCATTCGCCGCCTGCAATGGACCCAGCTCGAGGGACCTTCCGCCACCGTGAATAGCGCCAGTGATCAAAACCTGATATCCGCTACTGCGCCACAGGTCGATAGCGATACCGACCTGGTGTTTGAGCTCGAAGCCGAAGACAGCAATGGCAACCTCGGCCGTGACCAGGTAACCGTGACGGTCATCAACACCGTGAACAATCCGCTACCGGTGGTCGATGCCGGGGCCGACCAGACGGCCACCAGTGGCGATGAAATCATACTGTCCGGCAGCGCCACTGATGACGGCGCCATCGCCTCGGTGCTCTGGGAAGTGACCGCCGGTCCCGCTGTTACCTTTCAGCCTGAAGATGACCTGAACACCCGCTTTTCCGCCCCCCAGGTGAGCAATGAAACCCAGCTGGCAGTGACCCTGACGGCCACGGATGATCTGGGTGCTAAAGCCAGCGACACCCTGACCATCACGCTCTCCCCCTTACCGGGCAATAATGCCCCCAGCGTGGACGACGCCTACGCAGACCCCGGCGTGGCCACCAGCGGTGAATCCATTCAGCTGATTGGTGAAGCCAGCGACCCGGAAGGCGATACGCTGATGTACGTCTGGACCCAACTGGACAATGGCGCACCGACGCTGGCCATCACCGATTCCAGCCAGGCCACCGCCTCGGTGACGCTGCCCGAGCTGAATATGTCCACCACCTTTGCCTTCCGCTTCACCGCCAATGACGGCGCACAGGAGGCATATAGCGACGTCACCCTGCAAGGCACGCCCACCACACAACCCTCACCCAGCGTACTGGAGTGCCTGTTCCGCCCCCTGCAAAGCGGCTGCCCACTGGCCGTCCTCGGCAATCTTCTCAACCCGGACAGTGTCAGTGCCTGTTTCAGCAACCCAAACTCGCCCGCCTGCCCCTTCTCCGGCCTGGCCAGCCTGGACGAAGACCTGGCGCACTGCTTCGAACACCCCGCCGACGATGGCTGCACCAGCCTGCTGGGGAAAATTACCGACCCTTTGTACGTGCTGGAAACCCTGCCCCCGCAGGCACCAGCCAATACCTGCACCCCGGCCTACGACAGCCGCACTTTCGAACAATACATCGGGGTATTGCACGCACACACCGGTTACTCCGACGGCGCTCTCAACTCTCGCCCTGCTGATGTATTCGAACGCGTAAAAGCGCAGGGGCTGGATTTCACCGGGGTCACAGACCATTCCGACAATGTACGGCTGCCGCTAACAGTAACCGGCGACTGCCTGTCCGAGGATTTTTTCCAGTGCCTGATCGCCGATGACGACGCCCCGTTCGACTCCTTCCGCAAGTGGGACGCCACAGCGGAACAGGCCGACGCTGCCAGCGACGAAAGCTTTACCGCCTTCCGCGGTTTCGAATGGACCTCCGACCGCTTTGGCCATATCAACCTGTTCTTCGGCGACAATGTGATCAACGCCAAAACCGGCCCCGGCTACGCCGTCTCCATGGGACTGTTCTGGCAGTGGTTCAGCTACCCGGCACAATTCGGTGGCGGCGACGACGCCCTGCTGGTGTTCAACCACCCCGGCCGAGAAGATGCCATCGAAGGTATCGTGGAACCCCTGGGGGGCGATCCGGCCTACACCTTCAATGACTTCCGCTACGTGCCTGCAGCCGATCGCCGTGTGGTCGGGCTGGAAGTCTTTGGCAAAGGCTCCGAGTACGATTCCGGCGGCCCCGGTGGCAGCTGGCTGTCCTATGCGCTGGACAAGGGCTGGCACGTGGGCGCGGCCGGTTCGGAAGACCATCACGATACGGAATGGGGTGACCCGGACCTGCCCAAAACCGTACTGGTGGCCCGCTCACGCAGTCGCGATGATTTACGTGAAGCCATGCAAGCCCGCCGCTTCTATGCCGTGGCCCAGTTCTATAATGATCTGCGCATGACCTTTACCGTGGATGGCTCGCCAATGGGTAGTCGCCTGCGTCGCCCGGCAGGCAGCCAACTGGCACTGTCGGCCAGCCTGACCCGGGGCGGCGGTGACTTTATTGGCATCGTGGAAGTGGTGACTCGCAACAACACCGTTGTCGCTACCCTGACGGGCAATCATGTGGAAACCCTAGTGCCGGTCACTGATGAGGAAAGCTATTATTTCCTGCGAGTGCGCGACCCTGAAACCGGTCGCCCGGTGGCCTTCAGCAGCCCGATATGGGTGATACCCGGCACCAGCGCTCTGCCGGTGTGCGAGGCCACGATCTAGATCACCATAGTGCAGGAATTAAAAAAGGCGCCGGATAGGGCGCCTTTTTTAATTCTTCAATAAACAGGTTACGATCCCGCCCCCCTCTCTACTCAGCCTTTCGCCAGCTCACACTCTCTTTGAAAAGTAGGTCGGATTAGCCTGAAAGGCGTAATCCGACACTCGACGGACAAGGCAACGGAAACGACCTACGAGTTAGCCGCTGATTCAGACTTATTGCTCAAACAAACCTTTAATCGGCATCAGGTCTGGATATTCGGCCTGTTGTTTTTGCGCTTGAGCCTGGAACGTCAGCATCATGTCACCGGGACGGAACATGCCCGCCTGCCAGGTGGCCATGTACTTGAGGCTGTCTTCCACACTGTGGTCGCGGCTGAAATTGAGCATTTCCTTGCAGCCGGTCACGGCCAGCGGGGAATTCGCCGCAATCTCCGCAGCAATGGCCATCACCGCCGTCAGCATATCCTCCGCGTTACCATAAACACTGTTGACCAGCCCTTGCTCCAGCGCTTCCCTGGCGCCGAACTTGCGACCGGTATAGGCCAGCTCCCGCACCAGGCCCTGGGGCATCAACTTCGGCAAACGCTGCAGCGTGCCCACATCTGCGGTCATACCCAGCGGGGTTTCCTTGATGGTAAAGAACGCATCCTCTGTGCAGTAGCGGCTGTCCGCCGCACAGACCAGATCCAGTGCACCACCAATACATCCGCCCTGGATCGCCGCCAGCACCGGAATACGCACCTGCTCCAAGACACTCAGACAATCCTGCAGCTGCAGCACCACCCGGCGAAGGTTTTCTGCCATTCGCCCCTGGTCGCCACCCATGGGGGCGCCGCTGGGGTCGGAAAACACCGCCAGATCCATGCCTGCAGAAAAGTGTTTGCCGGTGGAAGAAATCACCACCACGCGAGCGTCTGTCCCCGTCTCGATATCCCGCAGGCAACGGGGCAACTCCAGCCAGAAATCCTTGTTCATGCTATTCAGCGCTTCAGGGCGACTGAACTGCACGTGAGCAATATAATCTTCCACGGCAACATCGAACGAGCGGTATTCAGGTAATGCGGACACGGTGTTCTCTCCCATTGTTATAAGCACTCTTTGTATAAGCACCCAGCCGAGGCTTTCGGCATTTGCCTCACAGCCTTACCCAATCAGCCCGCATTGAACAGCCCCGATCACGCAATAAACCATGCTCAAGACGACATGCCTTGGAATAACTTTCCTGTTACCCAAGATACCGGGAATGGGACCCGGTCGACCGCTGGACCCGCCTACTTGCAACGCCCTCGCTTCGCTCACCCTTTGGGCAGCACGGAACTGCGTGCGTTACTCCGCTTTGCGGCATTCCTGCAGCTGGGTTTTTCTGTTTGTGTGGCATTCAACGTCAGGCGTCCTGCAAAGTACGCGATAAACCATAAAAAACGGCGCGCTGTTGCCAGCGCGCCGTTTCATTTTGCAGTGATCAAAAAGGCACTACTTCAGGTCAAAACGCTCCAGCTCCATCACCTTGGTCCAGGCCGCCACAAAATCGTTGACGAACTTTTCCTGGGCATCAGAGCAGGCGTAAACCTCGGCGAGAGCGCGCAACACCGAGTTGGAACCGAACACCAGATCCACACGGCTGCCGGTCCACTTCAATTCGCCACTGGCACGATCCCGGCCTTCAAATTCTTCTTCATCACTGGATACCGGCTTCCACTCGGTATTCATATCGAGAAGATTCACAAAGAAATCGTTGCTCAGGGTGCCGGGGTTGTCGGTAAACACTCCCAGCTCGCTGCCACCGTAGTTGGCACCCAGCACGCGCAGGCCACCAACCAGCACCGTCATTTCCGGCGCCGTCAGCGTGAGCAGCTGGGCGCGGTCAATCATCAGGTGCTCGCCGCCCATGGAGAAACGCGCCTGCTGATAATTGCGGAACGCATCGGCTTTTGGCTCCAGTGGCTCAAACGACGCCACATCGGTTTGCTCCTGGCTGGCATCGGTACGGCCCGGCGAGAACGGAACGGTAATAGTGACGCCCGCCGCCTTGGCCGCCTTCTCGATGGCCGCACAGCCGCCCAGTACGATCAGGTCCGCCAGCGACACCTTTTTATTGCCACTATTGAAGTCCGCCTGAATCCCTTCCAGGGTTTTCAATACCCGCGCCAGTTGCTCCGGCTGATTTACCTCCCAGTCTTTCTGCGGGGCCAGACGGATACGGGCACCGTTGGCACCGCCACGCTTGTCACCGCCACGGAAGGTGGCAGCAGACGACCAGGCGGTGTACACCAGCTCGGACACACTGAGGCAGGAATCCAGGATCTGGCTCTTCAGCGCAGCAATGTCCTGGTCGTCCAGCAACTCATGATCCACCTCAGGCACCGGGTCTTGCCAGATCAGCTCCTCGTCTGGAATCTCCGGGCCCAGGTAGCGGGCACGCGGCCCCAGATCCCGGTGGGTGAGCTTGAACCAGGCACGGGCAAAGGCGTCGGCGAACTGGTCCGGATTTTCGTAGAAGCGCCGGGAAATCTTTTCGTAGTCCGGATCAAAGCGCAGGGACAAGTCCGTGGTCAGCATCATCGGCTTGCGCTTTTTGGTCTTGTCCTGGGCGTAGGGAATGATCTCTTCCGCATCCTTTGCCACCCACTGCTTGGCGCCTGCCGGGCTGGTGGTCAGCTCCCACTCGTAGCCAAACAGGTTTTCAAAGAAGTAGTTGCTCCACTGGGTGGGGGTCTGGGTCCAGGTCACTTCCGGGCCGCCACCCATGGTGTCGTCACCTTTACCGGTACCCACCGGGTTGTGCCAGCCAAGACCCTGCTCGGCCAGGCTCGCCGCTTCCGGCTCGGGGCCGACTTTCTCTGCATCACCGGCGCCGTGGGCCTTGCCGAAGGTGTGGCCACCGGCGATCAGCGCCACGGTTTCCTCGTCATCCATGGCCATGCGCGCAAAGGTTTCCCGGATATCGTGAGCAGCGGCCTTCGGGTCCGGGTTGCCGTCCGGGCCTTCCGGGTTCACGTAGATCAGGCCCATCTGTACCGCCGCCAGCGGGTTTTCCAGGTCGCGCTTCCCTGAATAGCGCTTGCCGCCATCCAGCCAGCCTTGCTCGGCGCCCCAATACACATCCAGGTCCGGCTCCCAGGTGTCTTCTCGCCCACCGGCAAAGCCGAAGGTTTTGAAGCCCATGGATTCCAGGGCCACGTTGCCGGCGAGAATCATCAGGTCCGCCCAGGAAATATTGCGGCCGTATTTCTGCTTGATCGGCCACAGCAGGCGACGGGCCTTGTCCAGATTCACGTTGTCCGGCCAGCTGTTCAGTGGCGCGAAACGCTGCTGACCACGACCACCGCCGCCCCGGCCATCGCCGATACGGTAAGTGCCTGCACTATGCCAGGCCATACGGATAAACAGACCGCCATAGTGTCCGAAATCCGCCGGCCACCAGTCCTGGGAATCGGTCATCAGTGCATCCAGATCTTTCTTCACTGCATCAAGATCAAGGCTGCTGAATGCTTTGGCGTAATCGAAATCCTCGTCCATGGGGTTGGACTTGGAAGAATGCTGATTGAGAAGGTCCAGGCGTAACTGATTAGGCCACCAGTCCTGGTTCGTGGTGCCACCACCTGCCGCGTGATTGATCGGGCATTTGCTCTCTGTCATAGCGCTCTCCTTCCTTGTGGGTGGGTTGGCGTCTTTGTTAGTTGTAGTCCTTTAGAGGTCGTCTTGGCCAGTTTAGTTTGCCAAAGGCGGCGATAGTTTTTATTAAACGCCGCTCATAGCTTCACGGAATATTCATTTCCTGGTCTTACCTGTTGCACTCACTCCGATATAAATCGTGGGTATACAAAGATATACCCACGATTTCTGATTTCCGATACAGGAAGACACCACCTTTGCTATGCTGCCGGTATCCCATTGGCAAACGGATCTCCATGGAATCGACCACGCCCGAACAGCCGCAGACCCTTGGTGAAACCACTCGTATGTTGTGGAATGCCCGGGGCCGCTACAAGCGGGTACTGGCCACCGCCGCCAGCCTGCAGAAAGTAGTATGGAAACACCGCAAGGTACTGGGCAGTGGCGACGAGCAGGCCCTGCAGCCTCTCCATGAGGAAGTGGCCGCCAGCCTGGCTACCCTGTTCCGGGATAACGGCGGCGCCTGGATCAAGTTTGCCCAGTTTCTCAGCTGTCGCCCGGATCTGCTGCCCGCACCTTATATCGACGCCTTTGCCCATCTGCGGGAAAACGCCCCCAAGGCCCATTTTGATGACATTCAGCCCTGGCTGAAGGCCCAGCTGGGTCACGACTGGGCGGATTCCTTCAGTGCCTTCAACATCATTCCCATGGCCGCCGCTTCCATCGCCCAGGTGCATAACGCCACCCTAAAATCCGGCGCCGAGGTAGCGGTGAAGCTACAGCAGCCCCGGGTCAGCCAGGAATTCTCCGAAGACGCCGCCGCCCTGCGGTTACTGGCCAAGGCGCTGAAACCGCTGCTGCGCGAGGTGGATCTGGAACAGATCATCAACCAGCTGATCACCACCACCGAACGAGAGCTGGATTTCCGTCTGGAAATGGCCCACATGCAGGAATTTAGCGAGCTGCCACACCTGCCAGGCATCAAGGTGCCGCGGGTCTATCCGACCCTGTGCAGTGCGCAGATGCTGATGACGGAGTGGATCGAGGGAAAGAGCCTGTCGACGCTATTGCGCGAGGATGAAGAGCAGGCCATCCCCCTGCTGGAGCGGTTGCAGGCCAGCATGATGCAACAGGTGCTGGAGTTCGGGCTGTTCCATGCGGACCCGCACCCGGGCAACTTTATCGTTACCCCGGACGGTGATCTGGCAGTGCTGGATTTCGGTGCCGTGGAGCATGTGGCCGCTGAGGATCGCCAGCACTACACCGCGCTGCTGATGCGGCTGCTGGGCATGGGGGACGGGCCGCTGCTGCCACTATTCGAAGCCGCCGGTTTTGGCGGTCTCACCGAAGAGCGACTGGAAAAACTGTCGGCGGCGCTGGTGTCTGCCCGCCAAGATACCGATGCCACCCTGGCGGATAACCTGCGCACCCTGCTGGATGAGTTCCGCCGCCTGCGGCTGGTGATGCCGGATTCCTTCGTGGCCATGGTGCGGGTGCTGATCACCGTGGGCGGGCTGATGACCCGCTACCAGATTCCGTTTTCCTGGGGAGGTGTTGGCGCTCGTTAAACCGAGCGCCATGGTGCAGTTTGCCTTAGGCTCAGTGCACCAGAAACGCCGCCAACCCTACTTGATCATCTTCTTGATCAAATTCACCTTGTCCTTGTAGGGCGCATACCGGAACTTGATGTCGAACAGCGTGGTTGCCTTGAGAATGCTCCGCTGGTGTGAAAACACATCAAAGGAATTACGGCCATGGTAGGCGCCCATGCCGCTTTCCCCCACGCCGCCGAACGGCAGGTTCGGGTTGGCCACGTGCATCACAGTATTGTTGATACAGCCGCCGCCAAACTGGGTGTTGTCCAGCACCTGGCGTTCCACCTGCTCGCTGCTGGTAAACAGATACAAAGCCAGCGGATGCTCCGGCAGTTTCTTGAGATTGCCCACCAGCTCGTCCATGGATGAATAAGTCAGTATCGGCAGCACCGGGCCGAAGATTTCCTCCTGCATGATGGCATCGTCCATGGACACATCCCTCAACAGGGTCGGAGCAATGTAACGTTGCCCGGCATCGGTTTGTCCGCCCACCAGCACCTTGGCCTTGTCGATCAGGCCGGCGACTCGCTCGAAGTGACGGTCGTTGATCATGCGCCCCAGGTCCGGGCTCTGGCCGGGGTCATCGCCATAGAATTCCTGCAGGGTATCAACCAGCACCTGTTCGAATTCGTCACGGATATCCGCATGCACATGAAGATGGTCCGGTGCCACGCAGGTCTGCCCCACGTTGAGCATCTTGCCGGACAGAATCCGCCGCGCCGCCACTTTCAGATTGGCGTCCTTGTGCACGATGGTGGGGCTCTTGCCGCCCAGCTCCAGGGTGACCTTGGTCAAATGCTTGGCCGCAGCGGCCATCACGATACGACCGACACGGGGGCTGCCGGTAAAAAAGATATGATCGAAGCGTTCTTCCAGCAACGCGTTGGTCACGTCGGTACTGCCCTTGAAGACCGCCACATATTCCTCACTGAAGCACTGCTTCATCATTTTCTCGACCACATCCGCCACTGTGGGATTCAGTGAGGAGGGCTTGAGAACCGCCGTGTTGCCGGCGGCGATAGAGCCGATCAGCGGCTGTATCAGCAGCAGGAAGGGATAATTGTACGGACCGAGCAGGAAGGTCACCCCCTGGGGCGTGGATTCGATGCGGCTGCGACCAGGCTGGGCCCACATGGAAGTGCCTACCTTTTTCGGCTTCATCCAGCCTTTCAGGTGTTTCAGGGTGTGCTTGAGATCTTCGATGGCGGTGCTGATCTCGATGTAGGCTTCGAACGGCGGGCGACCGATATCCGCCTTCAGGGCGTCCTGGATCTGGCCCTGGTACTGAACAATCGCGTCTTTCAGCTTTTTCAGCTGCCGCAGCCGAAATTCATAACTGCGGGTCGCCCCGGATTCAAAGTAGTTACGCTGACGGGCGACAGCCCGGGCCGCCCACCCCTGTGCTTCATTCACATTGCTGTTATCCAGAACCGCGCCCATGGCAAATCTCCGTGTGAATACATTATTCAGGGCCACGAGTGTTCCACGGGTTCTTCGCACCCACCATGAGAAAAGTGCGCGAAACCTGACATAAAAAACCAACCGGGGTCATTTACCCGCACAAAGTAAACAAGGCCTTACTTATTGTTTTCCTTACAGAAAGCAGACCATCTACAGATTCGCACCGAGCGTCTACCTAGAGACTGTCGATGAGCGCACCAGCGTCAGGCAGAAACAGGGACTGTTGGCTCTGTCACACCCACTCGCAATACGTGGCAGCGCAGATGGTAGGCCTGTACATTTTCTCCTAGTATCGAACAAGACCGATCCAGTGAATCCGGTACCGATAAAAAAATCAGGGGAGTTCATCATGAATAGGGATATTCTCGGCAAGCTTTCAGCAGCCGTTGTGTCACCGCGTTTCCGTCAATCTTTTGTCGCCCTTCCTGTAGCCGTGCTGATCACCGGTTGCGCCACCACCGCGACCCAGACCCGCACAGCCAATGAGCGGACGCTGGAATCCCTGCAACAGCCCAGCGAACAACAAGCCTGCTACGACCGGGAAAAAGAACCCTACACCCCGCTGGTGGATGCCCACTTTCACCCTCGCCCCTTCGGTGGCGCCGCCATTCCACCGGAAAAGCTGCACACCATGCTGGAAGACCAGGGTGTTCGCGTTGTGAATTATTTCGGCATCGGCCAGATACTGGAGCTGGATTCCGGCTGTAACTACTACCTGGACTGCCCCGGCGTTACTGCCGAGCCGAGCATCAAGAACGATTTCGTCAATGGCATGGAAGCCGTGGCCTACCCCAACGACAATTTGCACATCACCCTGTCCATGACCTTCATGGACCTGGCGCATCCGGAAAATGTGGTGGAGCTGATCGAACTGTATGACCGGGAGTACCCGGGCATGTTCAGCTGGAGCGGCGAGCTGAATGTGGTGAAACAGGCGCTACTGAAAAACAACCACGAACCGGCCACCATGCAGAGCATCGATCAATGGGCGCCGTTCATGGCGGTGCTGCAGGAACGTGGCATTCCCGTTACCTTCCACTCCGACCTCGGTAACGATGCCAATCCCACCGAACACTTGCCCTTGATGAAACATATCCTCGCCACCTACCCGGATAACAAGATCGTGTGGGCGCACATGGGGCTCTCCAAGGAATTGGGCAAGATGAACCCGGTGCAGCATGTCACCATCCTCAAGGGGCTGCTCGACAAGTACCCCAACCTGATGCTGGATATCTCCTGGGACGTGCTTTACAACGAGTATCACCAGTGGGGTGATATCTACATTCCCTTCTTTAACGAATACTCCACCCGCATCCTGCCAGGCACCGACTTTGTGGCGGCTGGCTACAAGGCAGATGACCAGTATGGCAAGGAGCTGGAAGTCACCAGCCGTGCCCTGAAAGCCTTGGACGACGAGGCATTCCATAATATCGCACTGGGCGCCAACTACTTCCGTCTAATGGACCTGGATTACAACGCACCCAACGTTTGCCCTGCAGATGACACCAGCAAAAGCGGATAATAAAGGACTCGGGAATGCGAAAAATTACCTCTTCTTCGGCAGCGCTCTGCGCGGCCTTGCTTGCCAATCCGGTACAAGCTGAAACCACCGACCCGGCGGTGGAAAAACAGCTTCAGGAACTGCGCTCCCTGCGCCAGAACCTGGAGCAACAGAGCCAGGAGTTCGATCAGCGCATCCAGCAGCTGGAAACCGAACTGTACGGGGAAAGCACACCGGCCCCCCAGCGCCCTGCCGATAATCCTGGCAGCAGTTTGGGCTACCGGCCGGGCAAAGGCTTTAACCTGTTCAACTCGGACATGGGTGAAGTCAACTTCGGGGTTTTCAGTTACACCCGCTATCTGAATCAAAAGGATTTCGAGCGCAGCTATACCGATGATTTCGGGCGCACCTCGAGTGTCGATCCGCGTAATGACTTCCAGTTCCAGAAGGTAAACATCAGCTTCAGGGGCTGGATCTTTGATCCCAAGCTGCATTACCTCTTCTACACGTGGACGTCCAACACCAGCCAGGGCGACCCGGCACAGGTGGTCGTGGCCGGTAACCTGGGGTACCACTTCAACCCGGCGTTCAAACTCTATGCCGGTATCGGTGCCTTGCCGTCCACGCGCTCCACCAACTACACCTTCCCGAACTGGCTGAAGAACGATCATCGCACCATTGCGGATGAATTCTTCCGCGGCTCATACACCACCGGTATCTGGGCGGAAGGTGAAATTGCCGAAGGGCTGATGTACCGCGCCATGCTCGGTAACAACCTGAGCCAACTGGGGGTCAGCGGCAGTCAGCTGGATGACGGACTCAACACCGCATCGGGTGCCCTGTGGTGGATGCCCACCACCGGGGAATATGGCCCGGGCGAAGGCCTGGGGGACTACGAGTTCCACGAACAGCTGGCCACCCGTTTCGGCATTCACTTCACCCACAGCCGTGAAGATGCCCAGGCGCAGCCCGGTACAAACTCGTTCGAAAATTCCCAGATTCGGCTGTCCGACGGCACCCTGATTTTCCAGGCGGATCCGTTCAACAACGGCACCGCCATCGACCAGGCCACCTACCAGATGGCCGCCGCCAATGCGGGCCTGAAATACCGGGGCTGGTTCCTGGAGGCCGAGTTCTACCATCGCTGGGTGGACAAGTTCGATGCCAACGGGCCACTGCCGGTGGACGAGCTGGACGACAAGGGGTACCAGGTACAGGCGTCGATGATGGCCATCCCGAAAACCCTGCAACCCTATGTGGCCTATTCCGAGATCCAGGGTGAGTACGGCACGCCCCACGACCTGAGCGTGGGCTTCAACTGGTTCCCGTTCAAACGCAAGGAGTTCCGCTTCAACGTGCAGGGCCTCTACCTGAAGGATTCACCGGTGGGGTACAGCAGCGTGCCGTTCCAGCTGGGCGGTAACGGCTGGGCCTTCACCACCGATATGGTGCTGGCATTCTAAAACCACCCGGCAGGCCTCTCGGTTCGAGGCCTGCCCACTTCTCCCTTCTTACGTTCCGACACCCACTCGCCAAAGACGTCTTGACCCAGCATGCGGTTATTGCGCGTCAGCCTCACGCGCCGCTTTTGCCGCAGAGACTGGCGCAGAGAGCTTGTCCGCATGGCGCGGCGTCGCTCGCGCAAAGTGCGAGTAGATCTGCTGAAGATCCGCTTCCATATCATCGCCGGGATAAATCACCACGGGGAACGAAAAGGTTTTTGCCTTGTAGTCCGCCAACGCCAGGATAATCGGCACGTTGGCCTGGCGGGCAATGTGATAGAACCCCAGTTTCCATTGGTCTGCATTGCTGCGAGTGCCTTCCGGGGTCACCGCGATCAGCAGTTTCTCACGCTCCGCAAACGCCACCACAGTTTGTTCAACCATACCCCCGGCCTTGCCCCGTTCAATCGGCATGGCCCCCAACGCGTGCAACAGCGCCCCCAACGGCCCCTTGAACAGGCTGCTTTTGATCATCACGTTGACGTCTTTCTGCAGCGCGGAGCGGCTCACCAACGCCAGCACACCATCCCAGTTGGAGGTATGCGGGCCGCCGGCAATCACTGCACGGTCGATATCCGGGAAGGGGCCGGCTGTCCAGCCGGTGAGCCGCAGCAGAGCCTGGGCGATTCGCTGCCCCAATGGCACACGGGATGGCCCGCCTGTGGACTGGTTCTGCATACCCTACCCTCAAATGGTTGTTATCTTTCGTCCTGCGGACCGGGCCGCAGCGTAACAGAGCACCGCAGTATATCGGATAGCCCACCGCACCCGCATTGACAACAACCACCCCGACTTGCCCTGTCACCGGTCTGCCTCTGTATAATTGCCCATCAAGACACGCTCATTACTGCCGACAGGACCCCTTATGCCGTCTTTCGATATTGTTTCCGAGATTGATGAAGTCGCCCTTCGCCACGCGGTGGATAACGCCAACCGCGAGCTTTCCACCCGGTTCGATTTCCGCGGCGTCGAGGCCAGCATCGAGCAGAACGGCCTGGCCGTTACCCTGAAAACCGAATCCGATTTTCAGGTTCGCCAGCTGGAAGAACTGTTCGGCAAAGCCTGCCTGAAACAAAACATCAGCGCCGCCGGCGCCGACAAACCGGAAGAGCCTGAACACAGCGGCAAAACCTTCTCACTGACCCTGACCTTCCGCCAGGGCATCGATCAACCCGTTGCCAAGCAAATTGTGAAGCAAATAAAGGAAAGCAAGATCAAGGTGCAGGCCTCGATCCAGGGTGATCAGGTACGGGTGAACGGCAAGAAACGCGATGACCTGCAAGCGGTAATGACATTGCTGCGGGAATCAAAAATCGAAACGCCGCTGCAATTCAATAATTTCAGGGACTAAACCACACCGTTCTATTCAACCGCTCAAGCGCCAGTAACCGATTACAGGAATCACTTATGTCCGCGTCCACCTCCGCCGTACAGCGGCTTAATATGTTCTGGTTTCTGGTGCTCTCCGCCCCCATGCTGATCGGGATCGCCATCGCCGGACTGGTCTGGTTTGGTAACTACACTGCCTCCGTTGATCTGCTGCCGCAGGAAACCCTGCGCATGGGCGCCATGGGGGCTATGGGTTTGATGCTGGTGGTAGCACGACCACTGCGTAATGTGCTGCTATCCCCCTCAGCCATCGCCGGCCGCCAGGCCCAGACCGTTACCCCCGCCGACCCTTCCGACGATCAGGCGGTTGCCAAAGTGCAGGCCAGCATGTTCATGCTGCTGGGCATGCTGGATGCGGTTTCCATGGGGGTGATCGCCCTCAGCCTGATGCAGGCGGATGTTCTGCTGGCATTGCTCAACGGTGTCTACACTCTGGTGCTGGCCGTCATTGCCCGCCCGGATTTCGCTACATTAATCGATACCACACGTAAGCAACTGACCCATAACGGGTAATTGCCAAATCAGAGTCCTATTGAACACCTTGCGACATGTCTTGTTAATGAACACCGTTTAACAAAACACACAACCACGCGTACAACGAACCCCATGATCCATAACAAGGAGAATCATCATGGGTTTCAGGAACAGATTGACCCGCCTTTTTTCCGGTCTGGCTTTGCTGCTGAGCAGCGCGCTGACCACACCAGCCCTGGCCGCCGGGCTGATGACGCCGGCCAATAGCAGCCTGCCGCCGCTACAGATCCGCGAGCAGCACGTCACCGTGGACGTGGAAGACGGCTACGCCATTACCGAAGTGGAGCAGGTCTTCCACAACCCCAATGATCAGGACCTGGAAGCCTACTACCGCTTCCCGGTCCCCGAGCGCGGCACCGTGGCCGAGTTCACCGTATGGATCGACGGCAAGCCGGTAATCGGCGAAGTGCTGGAAAAGCAGCAGGCCCGCCAGGTCTACCAACAGGAAAAAGCCGCCGGCCGCGAGGCCGGGCTCACCGAAAAGGACAGCTACAAAGCCTTTGATGTGCTGGTGCAACCGGTTCGCGCCGGCCAGGACACCCGGGTACGGCTGGTCTATATGCAGCCCGTCTCTGTCGACACCGGCATCGGCCGCTATGTGTACCCGCTGGAAGAAGGCGGCGTGGACGAGAAGAAGCTGGCGTTCTGGACCGCCAACGACAGCGTGGAAGAACACTTCAGTTTTACCCTGAACCTGCGCAGCGGCTACCCGGTGGATGCCCTGCGTCTGCCCAAGCATCCCCAGGCACAGATCCAGCAATTGAGCCCGCAGCAATGGCAGGTAAAACTGGACAACCGCACGGCAACCGCCAGCAGTGAAGAAGAAACAAACAGCGAAAGCGCCAACTTCGCGCCCCCGGCCACCAATGGCCAGCCGGCCAATGCGTTCACCCTGGACCAGGACATCGTCGTCTACTGGCGTCACCAGCAGGACCTGCCCGGCAGCGTGGACCTGGTCGCCTACAAGGCCCCGGGCAAGGATCGCGGCACCTTTATGCTCAGCATCACCCCCGGTGACGACCTGCCCCCGATCACCACCGGTAGCGACTGGGTGTTCGTGCTGGATATCTCCGGCTCCATGAGTGCCAAACTGGCCACCCTGGCCGACGGCGTCAGCCAGGCCCTGGGTAAACTGCGCGGCGGCGACCGCTTCAGAATCGTGCTGTTTGATGATCGTGCCGAAGAAATCACCAGCGGTTTTGTGGACGCCACGCCGGACAGCATTCGCCGCTACACCGAAAAACTCATGCAGCTCAAACCCCGTGGTGGCACCAACCTGTTCGGCGGCCTGAGCCTGGCCCTGAACCCCCTGGACGCGGACCGCCCCACCGGCATCGTGCTGGTTACCGATGGCGTGGCTAACGTAGGTAAAACCCAACAAAAAGACTTTATCGACTTACTGGAAAACCATGACGTGCGCCTGTTCACCTTCGTCATGGGCAACAGTGCCAACCGGCCCATGCTCACCGCCATGACCGATGCCAGCAACGGCTTTGCCATCAGCGTCTCCAACAGCGACGACATCGCCGGGCAGATTCTCAACGCCACCGCCAAGCTCACCCACCAGGCCATGAACGACGTGGAGATCGATATCGACGGGGTGCGTACCGCCGACCTGCAGCCGCAGCACATCGGCAGCATCTACCACGGTCGCCAGATCGTGCTGCTCGGTCATTACTGGGGCGACGGCCCGGCGAAAGTTACCCTTCGTGCCAACGTGGCCGGCCAGGACAAGCAATACAAGACCCGTTTCAACTTCCCCGCCCAGGGCGGTGAAAACCCGGAGCTGGAACGACTGTGGGCCTATGCCACCATTCAGCACATGCAGCGGGAAATTAATTACTTCGGCGAGGAGAAGGACCTGCAGCAGGGCATCACCGATCTGGGCCTGGAGTACGGCCTGGTGACCAACTATACCTCCATGGTGGTGCTGCGCGATGAAGTCTTCGAGGAGTACGGGATCGAGCGTCGTAACGCGAAACGCCGGGAAATCGAAACACTGGCCAAGGCACAACGTCAGGCCAGCGCACCCACCAGCAACCGCGTGGACAATGCCCAGCCCATGTACAGCAGCAATCGTCCATCCTATAGCGGTGGCGGCAGCAGCGGTGGCGCCTTCGGCATAGGCGCCCTGCTACCCTTCCTGATCCTGCTGATCGGCGGGGGGCTACGTCGCCGCCGCTGATCCAGCCGACGACAGCAAACCTTCCCGGACAGGCAGCTCCTGTCCGGGATTTTTTCGTCAGGCATTTAGCCCCGAGGCTTCGGCAAAGTGCGAGCAGAACCCTGTCGTGTTACTCCTGCCGGCCTTCGATAGCCGACAACAACACCCCGGCGGCAATCCCCAGGCGCTTGTCCAGCCGGCCTTCACGATCAGCACTGAAATCCACATCCAGTTTCAGAATGAAGGGATTGAACCGCTGGCGATACTCCGCCACAGGACTCTCCCCCACGGTGGCGTGGTAGTGCTGGGGAAAGAAAAAAGCCAACGCTTCGATATAACGACGCACCAGCGCTTTAAGCATGGAGTCTTCCTGAAGAGTGCCGATCTCTTGACCACCACTATCCAGAAAGGTCCAGTGATCGCGCAGGAAGGATGATTTGAAACCCGACCGCCGCAACGTACCCACATGCTCATCGCTTTGCGAATCATGCACGTCATAGGCGCCCGCGAAATCGAAAATACTGCGGGTGGAAATCCGCAGCAACTCCTGGTCCTGACTTTCGTCCGCGTAAAGCCGGATGTCTTCGCGGATGCGGAAGCGCTTCATGTTGGAATAAAGCGCCAGCTCCCCATCATCCGTATAAAGGTGGAACGCATCACCGAAGAAGCGAAAGAACTTGCGGCGAATGGTGTAGCGTGGATGTTGAAAGCGCACGGCGTGCGTCATGGTTTGCTCTCCATCAGCATTCGGTGAAAAACCTGTTCTGTATTCAGAGAAAGTAACCCCATCACCAGGGCAGTACGCTGCCATCGGAGTGCCAGAAGGTACCGCTGTTTTCCAGGTTCAACGCATCCATCCGTGCGATCAGCCCGGCTGCTGCTTCGTCCACCGTCAGGTTGCCGCTATGCCTGGTCATGTCGGTCTGTACCCAGCCCGGGTGCAGAATCGCCACCGCAATCCCCCGCTCAGACAAGTCCACCGCCAGCGACTTGCCTACCGCATTCAGGGCGGCCTTGCTGGCCCGGTAGCCGTACCTGGCCCCGGAGGTATTGTCGGCAATGGACCCCATGCGTGAAGTCATAAGCCCCACCTTGCTACCCGCATGCAGGTTGCCCAGCAAAGCCATGGTGACCCGCAGCGGCCCCAGCGTATTGACCTCGAACTGGTCGCGGATCGAGTCAAAGTTCATGCCATCCACCGTTTCACTGCTCATGATCCCGGCGTTGTTATAGAGCATATCCACACGGCGATCGCCCAGCGCATTCTGCAGGTTCATCACTCCGTCCGCCGTGTTCACATCCACGCTATCAATCACTGTTGCGCCGCTTTCCAGCAGCGCAGCAGAGGGTTCGCGGCAAGTGGCCAGCACGGTATCCCCTCTGGCACACCACGCCTGCACCATGGCAAGGCCAATCCCGCGATTCGCTCCGGTAATGACTATTGTTTGTCCCACAGGTTTCTCCTTTTGCCTGATTCAACAGACTCGTACCCTGAACCTGTTTCGCATTCAACGCCAGCGGACAAGCCACATTCGCAGGCCTCTGTGGGCGGTGCTTTGCCTACCTCTACGGAAACATCCTTTTTTATGGTTCATCGCGGAATTGAGTGCTCATCCGGCTTCAGAGCTTGTCTCATTATCCCGATTTGGCAGCCGCTGGACACCGGATGCCCAACGAAGGACGCTTGCATTCAAAACCTGAAAACCCTGGCCGCCATACTCTCTGTGCAAAATGCATTACCCGATGATTGCCATCAATGATGGCCTGACCGTTCCTCAAAACACCTCTCAAAAGCGATGCCGGGATAACCCAGGCAAGTGGCGAGAAACGTGTTATTCACGCTAATCCGTAAAGAACCTTTTTTATCCGTGTCTCTTTGCTACAGTGAGTGTCCACTCTCAAGCCAAGGACGCGAATCATGAGCATTGCAGTTGGCGATACCCTTCCCTCCATCACCCTGAAAACCAACGGTGATAACGGCCCCGAAGACCTGAACACCGGCGATTTTTTCAAAGGCCGCAAAGTAGTGTTGTTTGCCGTGCCCGGCGCTTTCACTCCCGGCTGCTCCAACACCCATATGCCCGGCTTCGTGGTCAATGCTGACGCCCTGCTGGACAAGGTGGATGCCATTGCCTGCATGGCCGTTAACGACGCTTTCGTGCTGGATGCCTGGCAGAAAGACCAGAACGCCGAGCGCCTGACCATGCTGGCAGACGGCAATGCCGAGTTTGCCAAGGCGCTGGGGCTGGAACTGGACGCCACCGGTGGCGGCATGGGGATGCGCAGCAAGCGTTTCGCCCTGATCGCCAACGATGGCGTAGTGGAATACATCGGTGTGGACGCCAAAGGCGTGGACAAAAGCAGCGCTGACACGGTGCTGGGCCAGCTTTGATTTTACCGGTACAAAGGATGCCTGTAGCCAGCCTGGCTGCAGGCAGCCTGCCACAGACAATCACACTCTCTACTTTGCGGTTTTGAATGAACGGAGAAGACGCCAGGCATTCGGCGTCGCGCACCGTCACCTCACCACTTATATCTCCAGGGCAAGCCCCAGGGTTGCGGTAAAGTCATCCTTCTCCGGGGTAATACCGTCACTGTCCGGCTGCGGACTTTCGATACGTTTCCAGGTGCCCGCCAAGCGCAGGTCCAAACGGCTGGTCAGATCCACATCCAGTGCCACATAGAAATCATGCTTGGCGCGACCGGCCTTGGCTTCTGTCAGCGTCACCTGGTAATCAACTTCCAGCTCGATATCGTCGGTAATGTCCTGGTCGTAAAACGTCCCCATCAGGAATGCCGGCGTGGACACGGTTCGGTCTTCTCCCGGTGCCACATCCACGTATTCGGTACGCTGATAACCTGGGCCAACCGAGACCGTCCAGTCCAGTTTCGGGGTATCAAAAATCTGGTACCCAGCACCCAAACCCACGGTCCATTCTGCGTCACGGTTCTGGAACGGATCGCGGTAGTATTCCGCCTGAATCGGTCGGAAAAACCACTTGTGGCTGATGCGATAATCGTGGGTAAGGCTGGCCGTGTGGTTATTGGCCAGTTCTTCGGATTCGGACTCAGAATAGTTACCTGTATAGCTCATCCGGGTATTGTTCTTCACCGTACGGCGTTTCAAGGCAACCTTGGTATTCAGGTCTTTCTGCTCCACGTTACCGCTGCGGAAATTCAGGCCCACAGAAATATCGGCAGACCACAAATCAAATTCCCGGGGTGAAGCGGAGGCAATGCCAACCACCCGGGGAAACTCCACTGGCTCGCCCCCTACCATTAGCTTGCCGCTCTCTGTAGTCAGGCGCCCCAGTATCACTTCACCACCCTCCAGCAGTACCGACATGACGCGGCCCGTACGAATATAGGCCACGTCATCCCAGTCAATCGAAATCAGGTCGAAATGATCACTGTCTATCTCAACGGACTCTTCGTGCAAAACCTTGATTCGCCCTTTCACCCACTCGCCGGTGTCCAGCTGAATCCAGTCCCATTGCTGCACATCAAAAGATGGAGGCTGCCATATTTCCGGGGGTATTTTTGCGGTATCGAAGGTCTGGTCGGCCAGTGTCATTCCTGGCAAGCTTCCCGCCATAAAAGAGGCAGCCATCAAGGCTGCCTTTACTGTCTGGCCACGCATGAGATCAGACCGATTGGCCAGCGGGAGGATCCGCTGGCCCAAGACTGCTTTTTTCATTACTTACCGTAAGGGGTTGCCTCGTAGGGGTTGCCGCCCAGGGCTGCAGAAATATCCGCAATGGCTTTCTGGGCACGCACGCTATTACCGGCTTCATCCAACGGCGGTGAAATGGCCGCGATGCCGAACTTGCCCGGTGAAACGGCGATGATACCACCACCCACACCACTCTTGGCAGGCAGGCCGGTCTTGTACAACCACTTGCCCGCATCGTCATACAGCCCGGCTGTGGCCATGACCGCCAGGATTTCCGGCATGTCTTCCGGCTTCACCAGCGCCTTGCCCGTAACCGGGTTAGTGCCAGCGTTGGCCAACGTTGCCGCCATGGTGCCCAGGTCCTTGGCGTTCACACCCACAGAACACTGACGGGTATAAATATCGGTGGCCTGCAGCGGGTCGCCTTCGATATGGCCGTAGGCATACATCAGGTGTGCGATCGCCTGGTTACGCTGGTTGGTCGCCGCTTCGGACTTGTAGATATCTTCCAGCACGGTAAGTTCCCGGCCAGCAAACCCGCTGTAGTAACCGAGAATCTTGTTCCAGATTTCGTTGTAGCTCTTGCCCTGCACCATGCTGGTGGTGGTGATCGCACCGGCATTCACCAACGGGTTCATTTCATGGCCCTGGTTCTGCTCAATGGCATAGATGGAATTGAACACCTGGCCTGTGGCGTCCACACCCACGTTCTTGGGCAGCGCGCCAATACCTTTTTCTTCAGTCACCTTGGCCATGGTGAAAACCTTGGAGATCGACTGAATGGACACTTCGGACTTGATGTCGCCCACGGTGTAGACCTTGCCATCGACGGTCACCAGCACGATGCCAAAGATGTTGGAGTCGACCTTGTCCAGCGCCGGGATGTAGTTAGCGTTGGCGCCTTCCTTCAAGCCTTTGTACTTGTCGTAGGCTTTTTTCAGGGCGTCGTTGATGTTCTTTTCGGTCAGCTTGCTATCCACCGGCGACGCCGCTGGCGCCTCGGATTCCGCCGAGCAGCTGGCGCTCGCCATGGCCAGCATGCCAGCAAAGAACAGGCTGAAGAACTTACGTGAATATTGCATTACTCATGCTCCCTCTAAGAGATTCCGGCTTCCACTTAAAGCAGATTGCCACTGGAAAAGCTGTATTTGACGCTAAACTGGACGCGGCGGTCGTAGCCGGTGGTGCCGTCGTTAGCCGTGCGCTTGCCAAACAGATACTCCATCCCCATTAACACCTTGTCGTTAGGGGTGTGCAGTAAGTTCACGGAAGCATATTCACCCTTGTTGAAGGCATCCGCCGTCTGGAAATCCATATTGTCGATTTCCGTAGAGCTATAACCGACGGAAGAGCTGTAGGTATCGTTCCAGTAATGGTCGTAATAAGCGATGAGACCGGTGAGAGGTACAACCTTGTAGTCCGGGTCGGCCGCATTACCATCCGGTGCCATATCCACACCACCGTCATTCATGTAATTGGAAATGCCGTTACCGTGGACGACGCCTAGAATGATGCGGTCTTTTTCAAACATGTTGATGGTGGAAGTCAGGTTCACACCCCAACCCAACTCACTGTCGTCGGGGCTACCGTCCGGCCCACCGGGAGTGTCGTAACCCACCTGCCGTAAAATACCGGCCACCTGGAAATGCCCCCAATCGCCGACCTGTCGGAAGTGGGCGGTAATGTCCGGATATTCATCATCGCCGGCAGTGCCCGGATCAAGACCGCTATCCACGCCGCTGCCCGGATTCTCGATTGCCACAGCAACAGTGGAATCATCACCCTTCACCGGCGTCCAACGGATCTGCGGGTTGCGCAGGAAAACCATGCCAGAGGGCCCCCAATAATCGATCACGTTAGGGAACACATCTCCATCCATAAACACACTATTGGTTTGCCCAGCAAGGATAGACTTCCATTCCCCATAGGCATGGCGCAAACGAATCGTCGTTTGCCCTTCATCTGGGCCAACGCCAAACATGTCAAATTCAAATTTGGTTGTCAGCTCACTGTCACCAGCCATGGTGCTGGCATTCACACCCAAACGGCTCTGGCGGACACCAATGACAGCTTGGCCATCACTGCCTACCGTGTCTTGGTTATAAGGAATTCGTCCGGGTCGCAAGGTGTCTTCCCATTCAGGAGTTACGCGATCGAAACCCTGCACATAATCCACCATCCCGAAGCCATAGACTTCGAAAGAGGAATCCGCCAGACAAGAAATAGGAGCCAGAAGAAGTGCCGTACCGAGCGTGCGCCTGGAAGCGAGAGTACCCATGATCATCATCCCTGTTCATTGTTGTAATAATCGCCACTGTCCCCGGGCAGAGTGTTGCGCATCCCGAAACGGCAACGTTTAATCAGTCATTCGTTCTCGATAGAAGCATATTTTTTTAAATAGTCATCATAGTGAGACTCAAACCTTTTCAAATAGTGATACGGGCAGCACACTCTTAAAAAGCCGCACCACTTACCGATACTTACGGCCATGTGGCCATATATAGCAGCACGACAATATGACACAGGCATAACAGTCATCTACAACGCTCCGGCAAGGTCATCATGAGCATTCTGCAACTGCCCCATGCCCGCCCCGATGTCATTCTTATCGACTGGCACGCCACTTTGGTGGACACCCATGACGCCATGTACCACGCGGTAGATGACATCCTCCCCCAGCTGCAGGATCTCGACCTGTGGGACCGGCTACTCGACCCGGACGACTCCAAAACCATCGAAGACGCCAAGCTGTTGATTTATGTGAAAGATCACCACCGCCTGCACCCGAAAATCGTCTCTCAACGGAAAATTTCCCGCACCGATATTTTCGAAGTACTGTTCGGCAGCGATCAGGACGCCAAGGGGCGTGCCCACCAGGCCTTTGACCAGGCTTACCGAAAATATGTGGCCGAAGTCCACCCGCTGGAAGCGGACATTCGCCCGCAGCTGGTGCACCTGCGCGAGCTAGGCGTAAAAGTCGGGCTGATCTCCAACCGCAAGCGGGAATTTCTGGAACATGAACTGGCACTGGTGGACAACACCGGCTGGGAAGACCTGTTTGATGTGGTGGTATGCGGCAGCGATGTGGAAAAGCGCAAACCGTCACCACAGATGCTATTGAAGGCCATGGACATTCTCGACAAGCAAGCCAGCGAAAGCTGCTGGTATGTGGGTGACAGCACCACCGACGTGATTGCCGCCAAGGAAGCCGGCGTCACCTCCATTTTCTACAATGGCGCGGGCTGGGATCAGGCCTGGCTGGACAAGATTTTCCCGCACACGGTCAAACACCCCCACCGTCCGGACGCCGTGGTCGGCAGCATTGCCGAGCTAACCACCCTGGCCCGCCACTTGCTGGCCCAGCACAAGCGTGTGGAGCGGGCGCGCCCCTGAAAGCGGCTGCCACCAACCCGATTGGCCCGATCCGCCCCTGCCTGGCTCACGCCAAGTTGGTACATTCGTACAAAATCACAATCAGCCCGTGAGACACCATGACACAGCAAACGCTTCACGCCTTTACCGATGACGCCCTGGGCACCGATGATGCCACTGCCCTGGCAACGCGCCTGCAGCGCGGCGAGATCAGCACCACCGACGCCACCGAGGCCGCCATTGCCCGTTTGCAGCGGGTAAACCCGACCCTCAACGGGCTGGTGCTGGATACCTATGCCGAAGCCCGGGAACGAGCTGCCAACAAGGATTTTAACGGCTTTTTTGCCGGCGTTCCCAGCCTGATCAAGGACAATATAGACCTGCGCGGCCTCCCCACCGGCCATGGCAGTGCCGCCGTGGGCGGCAAACCCATGAAGAAAACCAGCGTACTGGCGAAGCAGTATCTGGCTCAGGGTTTTAACCTGCTGGGCAAGAGCACCCTGCCCGCCTTCGGCTTTACCGCCTCCACCGAGATGGCTCACGCCCCGGCCACCCGCAACCCCTGGCACCTGAACCATTCCGCCGGCGGTTCCTCCGGTGGCAGCGCTGCACTGGTGGCCGCAGGCGCCGTGCCCATTGCCCACGGTAACGACGGCGGCGGCTCCATTCGCATCCCCGCAGCGGTCTGTGGCCTGGTGGGCCTGAAAAGTACCCGTGGGCGCCTTGTCACCCAGGAAGCCGCCAAAGCCTTGCCGGTCAATATCATCAGCGATGGCGTGCTCACCCGCACCGTGCGCGACACCGCCAACTTCTTCGCCGAAGCCGAAAAGTACTATCGCAACAGCAAGCTACCCGCTGTCGGGCACGTCACCGGCCCCGGCAAGCAGCGGCTACGCATCGGCCTGATGGTCGACTCCATCGCCGGCGACCCCACTTGCCCGCAAACCCGTGCCGCCGTGGAAGCCACCGCCAAACAGCTGTCCGCTCTGGGCCACCATGTGGACGTCGCCCACATCGACCTGCCCCAACGGTTTGTGGACGACTTCCTGCTTTACTGGGCCATGCTCGCTTTCTTCGTCAGTAAATTCGGCCGCGCCCTGTTCCCCCAGGGGTTCGATAGTCAGCAGCTGGACCCGCTTTCACAGGGTCTGGCCCGCTATTACCGTCAACGCTTCCTGAAAACCCCCGGCATGCTGCGCCAGCTTCGCCAGAGCCAGGCCCGCTACGCAGAGGTATTCAACCAGTACGACGTGGTGCTCACCCCGGTGCTGGCCCACACCACGCCGGAACTGGGCTATCTGGGCGCCGATGTGGACTTCGACACCCAGCTGGAACGCCTGCTGCGCTACACCACCTTCACCCCGGCCAACAACGCCTCCGGCAGCCCAGGCCTGTCCCTGCCGCTGGGCCAGGCCGACAACGGCCTGCCCATCGGCGTCCAGCTCAACGGCCGCCACGGCGAGGAACGCACTTTGTTGGAGCTGGCCTTTGAACTGGAGCAGGTACAGCCGTTCAGCCGGCTTGATCAACGCTGATACACAAGCAACCAGACACGCCTTGCACACACACCGGCCAACAAAATACGGGAAAGGATCATCATGACGCTGTCATCCACATTCAATCGCAACAGCACTGCCGACCAAGTGTTGGAAGAAAAGAACCTGTCAGGGAAAATCGCCATGGTCACCGGCGCCAATGGCGGCATTGGCTATGAAACCGCCCGCTCTCTGGCTGCAGCCGGAGCGCTTGTTATCCTGGCCTGCCGAAATCCAACCCTTGGTGAAGATGCCATTTCCAGCATTCGCCGCGACCACCCCGATGCCCAGGTTGAACTGGTCTCTCTGGACCTTGCTGATCCAGCCAGTATCCAAGCCTGCCTAGATGATATTGCCCAACGTGAGCACATTCCCCAACTGGACATACTCATCTGCAATGCCGGGTCCATGTCGACCAAATATCGGCTAACCGATCAGGGAATCGAGCGAACCGTGGCCGTCTGCCACCTGGGTCATTTCATGCTGACCAAAGGGTTGCTCGACACGATCCTCAAGGCGCCAGCCCCTCGTGTCGTGATGGTCTCCAGCGAATCACACCGGTATCCCTTGCGGCTGAACTTCAACAACCTGCTTGTGGCCAAAAAACAAAACCGCATAACCGCCTTTAATGCCTATGGCCAAGCCAAGCTGTGCAATGCCCTGATGGCGCTGGAACTCCAGCAGCGCTATGGCAGCCAAGGCCTCACCGCGTGCGCCGTACACCCCGGCGCGCTGGTCACCACCGGATTCGGTCGTGAATCCTGGCTGACCCAGGCACTCTTCACACTGGTCAGCCCCCTTACCAAAACACCGCATCAAGGCGCCGCCACCAGCGTCCTGTGTGCCACCCATGACAATGCTGAAGACATCGCTGGCGGCTATTTTTCCCATTGCCGGGCCGCACGGCCTTCAGCAGAAGCGGGCAATACAGACGTCGCAAAAAAACTGTGGGATTTTTCAGAGCATCATCTACAGAATTATGCCAACGTCTGAAAATATGTAGACGTAGAACCAACCACAACCAGCAAACCGGGTAACCGTGGCGGCAACAGGGAGGAGGCCATCATGAAAAACAGCACCATCAGCGGTGGCGTCGTCCACGCCTTGCCCGACGACTTGCGGCAAACCCTGCAAGCCGATCCAGTCATGCTCACCCAGTGGGAGGACATCACCCCACTGGCGCGCAACGAATGGATCTGCTGGATAGAAGACGCCAAGAAAGCCGACACTCGACGGGGTCGCATTACCCGTGCCCAGGAAAATCTCACCGCCGGCAAACGCCGCCCCTGCTGCTGGCCGGGCTGCCCCCACCGTGAACGCACCGGCAAGGCGTAAAAACCTCCACTTGACCGATCTGCTCAGCGATAACCCGCTGGGCGTTATTGTGTCATCCACCACTTCGTAATCCGCGCCCCCTTCCACGTACGGCAGATGAAAGCCAAGCGGGCCCATGGGGTGCTCAGGGAGAATGGGATTGTTTTGGCCGATATGGATGGCGATGAATATTCGAGCGAGTACCCAAGGGAGCAATGGGGAACTTTAGGTTCCGGCGTAATGATCAATACCGATTTTGATGGTTTGGTTCATTACGACAAAAACAGCCTGCATGGTAAGTTGATGGAGCTGGTGAAGCGTGCATAGGGTTGCTTCTAACAAGCGGCGGCAGGCAATCAATAGGTACGATCTGGGAGCATTAGATGCCAGTTCTTGATGACGGATCTTTGGTAGATGGTGAAGGACGAATCATTTTCGTCAGTTTAGAAAGATTCCAAGAGCGGGTCTGCAAAGGCTCCGTATGTTTCCTTTGCGCCAAAGAAAGTACTTGCATAACAAAAGAGCACGTAATTCCTGATTGGATACTTAGGCGATTCCAGCTCTACGAAAAAGCAATGCGGTTGCCGAATGGAACACTACTCCGATATCGGAACTACGTAGTGCCTTGCTGTGAATCCTGCAACGGATTGCTGAGCAGGGAATTAGAAACCCCAATCAGCCAAGCATTTGCTCAAGGATTTGAGGGCGTTAAGCAATTTCTTGAGAATGGTGGCGGACCAAAGCTATTCTTTTGGTTGGCTCTGGTTTTCATAAAAATACACTATAAAGATAAATCGCTTCTTCTTAATCGTGATAGACGTTCAGGCACGGGCAGCATCGCTGACGAATATGGATACGACTGGGGTGATCTTCACCACACATACTGTCTAGCAAGAGCCCCTTATAGCGGTGCGTCTGTTCAGCCCGAAGCGCTCGGCTCGCTTGCAGTATTCTCTATGACACCACCCAAATTCGAGAGAGAAGCGTTTGACGTTGGGGATCTGACTTTTGCTCATACATTTGGGATACGAATCGACAACGTGGCGGTAATATCGGTTTTTGGAGATGGGGGAGCAGTTTTATCCAAGCTCGATCAACTAATCCTGCAGCGCCTTGAAGGAAATTTAAGCTTTCCTCAGTTCCGGGAGCTGCTCGCTCACTTTGCATGCTGCCATTTTCACTTAAAAAACCCTCCGGATTTTGCAACGGTTTTGGATCCCCTATCCCCCGGCCAAACAGAAATCATCTGTTCTAAACGGGATCCAATGCCAGAGTTTCACGAAGCCGAAGAAGGTGTGCTCGGTCAAATTCTCGAACATGTACTCTACGAAGCAACAAAAGACTCGGTGAATATTCCAAATTTTCGGGAAAAACTCAGTAAAGGAGAGTTGTCATTTTTATTCGCCGAAGATGGATCCTTCATAAACAAGACGGAGGATCGTAATGCTTAACAATCGCAAGCAGCGGAGCAATCTTCCACCCGCACTACAGAATGCCCGTTATTGCTCGCATTAAGCGAACTTACAACCAACCCAGTTGCATATTCCCGTCTCATTTACTCGACAAAGGTCCAGGCCAGCACTCTGGCAATCTTGTTACCCTGCTTCATCTCAATTTCCCGTATATCAACGGCACCGACCTTCAGCATCAATTTCTTCAAAGGTCTCAAATTGTCGGATTTTGAAACCAGGCTGGTGAACCAGCGGCATTGCGATGAATATACCTGGCTTTCTCTTACCATTTTCTTGAGAAACAACAGCTCGCCGCCCTTGCACCAGAGCTCAGCGCCCTGACCACCAAAATTAAGATTCGGCGCCTTTGTTGTCGCCTTTGCCTCACCGCGATTGCGCGCAAGGTTCGAGACCTTACGTTGGGTACTTTTCAGTGCCTCATCCTGCGAGGCATGAAAAGGCGGGTTGCATACGCTGACATCGAAACACTCACCCGGCTGAATGATGCCTTCAAAAATATGGTTCTTGTCGTTTTGGGTGCGCAGAGTGAAACGCTCTTTGAGGTCGGAATTACTGTCGATAATCGCCGCCACATTCGCAAGCGACTGGGTGTTTATGTCACTGCCGACGCATTGCCAGCCGTAAATCCGGCAGGCCAGTAGCGGGTAGATGCCGTTTGCGCCAGTGCCGATATCAAGCAGCTTGATGTCGGGATTTTCAGGCCCAACCAGATCGGCAATGTAATGGATATAGTCCGCCCTGCCCGGGATGGGAGGGCAAAGTGCACCGTCCGGAATATCCCAACCGGCAATGTTGTAGTGTCGGTTTAGCAAGGCGGCGTTGAGCGTCTTGACTGCCAACGGGTTTGAGAAATCGATGGAAAGGTCGCCGTAAGGATTCGGCTTCACATGGGAGGCCAACGCCGGGTAACTGGCTACCAGAGCAGAAAAATCATAGCCTTGGTTATGCAGGTTTCTCGGGTGCAGACCTTTGCGAACCGGTTTGGACTGGCTTTTCTTGCTTCGCTGGCGGGTGCTCACAATTACAGGCCTGAGGCAGAGAGTTAACAATTAGAGTAGATGCAAATTAACCAGTGATTATAGTGTTTTATGTGTCTCGGGCATAATCGACAGTCAGGGGACCCTGGAGTCAGATTTTAATCCCAATGTTTTACTCTATTCCTTCAGATTCTTTCCTGCGCTTTCAGCGCTCGCCTATATGCTCCATTACAGGAATGTCGGATTACGGCTTCGCCTAATACGACCTACACAAGACGCTCATCGCGCTCTGCTCCCGGTGCTCACGTTTTTCCAATGGCACTGCGAGGTCCAAAGGCGTCACTCCGGTTTTTATTGCCCCGATGACGCACTTACATTTTTTCAGGCTACCTTGTCGATTTTCGCCATGCCAGTTCGACTGGTCAGTAACAACACGTCCGTTAATACGATTAAGGAGACCGACATGGCAGAAGCAACGGGGACCGTCACACTACACCGAGTACTGCGGGCACCCACTGATCGGGTGTACAAGGCATTCATTGACAAACAGGCGCTGGAATACTGGCTGCCGCCCTACGGCTTCACGGGAACCGTGCATGAAATAGACGCCAGCGTTGGGGGTGGATATCGGATGTCGTTCACCAATTTCAGTACCGGTGAATCACATTCCTTCACGGTGAAATACCTGGAGCTGGAACCCAGCAAACGCCTGTGCCACACGGACCGTTTTGACAGTGAAGAACTGCCCGGGGAAATGCGGGTAACCATTACCCTCAACGAAGCACCCTGCGGCACGGAGCTTCGCATTACCCAGGAAGATATCCCTGCGGTGATTCCGGAAGCCATGTGTTACCTGGGTTGGCAGGAATCACTGGCGCAACTGGCCAGACTGGTGGAGCCCGACATCCCTGAGGGGTAATTCGCCTCAGAAAGAATAATCCCGTCACCGGCACCCCATTGCGCAAGCGCGAGGGGCTGGCGTCTTTGTGCATACTGCACGGCTTCAGGCATCGCTTTTCACAAGCATCCAGCCCTTCGCGGGGTTGAAACTCTCGTTATAGCCCTTAGTCTCACGCACCCGGCCCTGCTTTAGCCGGGGCGTGCGCACAGGCAGGCTCCCTGCCTCCGCCCTGTGTGGCGCCTTTTTCTGCCCCGGCCGTGCGGGGATGTGTTACCCACGGAGACAACCAGGAAGCCTCATCGCAAGGCTGTTTCTGATTTCTGCACCAGATTACGGAGGTGATTTGATGTCAGCGCAGAACCTGACTTGCCCGGCCCCGATTTCGGCCGACCCCTACCCCACCCGGTTGCACCAGCACCCGGAACAACCCTGGCGCGAGCGCCGGGAGCACACGGTAAAAGGCCGCCATCTGCCTGGCCCGTTGACTGAACAGCAGCTTGATCGCTTTGAGGAAAACGGCTTTCTGTTCGAGCCCGGCTTTCTGCCGGCGGATGAGGTAGCCACGCTGACCGGGGCAATGAGCGAGCTGCTCAACCGGGATGACTACCGAGGCCAGCCTTTCACGATCACCGAGCCGGACAGTCAGGAGATCCGGTCTGTGTTTGCCGTGCACTTTCTGCACCGGGCATTTCAGCACCTGGTCCGCGATCCCCGCCTGACTCAACGTGTGGAGCAGATTCTCGGCGGTGGCCACTATGTTCACCAGTCGCGCATCAACTACAAGCCTGGATTCAAGGGCAAGGGATTCAACTGGCACTCAGATTTTGAAACCTGGCATGCTGAAGACGGCATGCCGGCCATGCATGCGGTAAGCGCCTCCATCATTCTGACGGACAATCACCTGTTCAACGGCCCCCTGATGCTGATCCCCGGCTCCCACAAACACTTTATCCCCTGTGTGGGCCCAACACCGGAGGAACATCACAAGCAGTCACTGAAGACCCAACAGATCGGTGTGCCTTCAGAACACACGCTGACGAAAATGATAGACCGCTACGGTATCGAGGCCCCCACCGGCCCGGCGGGCAGCCTGCTGCTGTTTGACTGCAACACCCTGCACGGCTCCAACGCCAATATGTCACCGGACCCACGCAGCAATGTGTTCTTTGTTTTTAATCGCCGGGACAACGCCTGTGGCGAACCCTATGCGGCGAACAAACGTCGGCCACGATTTCTCGGCCATGAACCGGATCGACTTTGGCAAGCAGAGGATAATTAATAGTTAATAATGAATAATTAATAACTCGCGATAAATATTGTCTCCGACTGAAAAGATAAAAGCCGCGCCCACAGTCTATGGCGCGGCTTTTTTGTTTTCGTTATTAACTATTAATTATTCATTATTAATTTTTTCACTGCTTTCCTTGTGCCTAAAGAAACGCTGAATACTGGAAAAGTCTTTTTCGGCGTAGCCATGATTGCCATGGGCTGCATACAAGCTTTTTGCCAGGTTCCCCATGGGCGTGGCGGATTGCGTGCTGAGGCCTGCTTGTAACGCCAGCCCCAGATCCTTGTTCATCAGCTTCACCGCAAAGCCGCCTTCATAGTCTTTGGATGACGGTACGTTTTCCATCACACCCGGCCAGGGGTTGTACTTGTCCAGTGACCAGTTGTCGCCGGAGCTGGCTTTCATGATGTCGGAAAGAACGGCGGGGTCCAGGCCGTGGTCGGCGCCCATTTGCAGGGCTTCGGCGGTGCCGATCATGTGGATAGCCAGCAACATGTTATTGCAGATTTTTGCCAGTTGGCCGGCACCGTTGTCCCCGGCACGAAACACCTGGGCGCCCATGCATTCCAACACCGGGCGGGCACGATCGATGGCATCTTCCGGGCCGCCACAGATAAAGGTGAGCGTACCGGCCTTGGCCCCGCCGACACCGCCTGACACCGGTGCATCGATCATTACCCTGCCATGCTCCTGGGCAATGGCAGCCACGTCACGGGCGGTGTCTGCATCAATGGTGGAGCAATCGATAATCAGGGCGCTTTTATCAATGTGCGACAGCACACCCTCCTCTCCCAGGTACAGACCACGAACCGCACCCGCTGACGGCAGCATGCTAACAACCACGTCAACGCCGGCGACAGCATCAACCGCACTACTCGCCGCCCTGGCGCCTTCCTGAACGACGGTTTCCAGCAAGG
>UEXM01000273.1_pt1 | contig 57594 bp, 43 predicted proteins | sample 1796661 | NCBI WGS metagenome assembly UEXM01 (sample SAMEA4772469, study PRJEB27181) | metagenome | reverse complement strand
GAAAAATATGAAAAAAACAGTAATTCTAGATACTAATGTATATCTTACAGAGGCAGGTTCCATATTAGCTTTCGGAAAGAATGATATTGCTATACCAACAATTGTTCTAGATGAGATCGATAGGCACAAGCATCGTCAAGATACCGCTGGTCTTAACGCTCGAACTATGAACCGTGTGCTGGACTCTCTCAGGTCAAAGGGAAGTTTATTGGACGGAGCACCCCTAGGTAGAGGTAAAGGTCGGGTTATTGCCGCTCACTTTGATGAAAAGTATATGCCTCCCGGCGTAGACGAAACTGACGCCGATAATAAAATTATTGCAGTTGCGCTAAGGCTTATTGACGAGGGTAAAGATGTAAGTGTAGTATCCAGAGATCTAAATATGAGAGTCAAATGTGACGCTCATGGAATCGAGTGCTATGATTATCAACCTGAAAAGGTTATTAACTCTATAGAGAATTTATTTGACGGAACTCAAGAGTTAGAAGTGGAATTCAGCACAATAGATCATTTTTATTCAGGTAAGCCATTAGTGTTACCGGAGCAAAAAGTAAAGATATATCCTAACCAGTATTTATTGTTGAAGAATGAATCAACCAATAAATCCGCCATCTGTCGTTTTACTGATTATGATACTCCGCTGAGAAAGGTCAATAAATTTAAGAATATATGGGGATTATCTGCCAATAACAAAGAGCAGCAGTATGCAATGGATCTCTTGTTCGATAAGGATATACATGTCATATCTTTGACAGGACCTGCTGGTACTGGCAAGACTCTTTTAGCTACAGCATGTGCTTTAGAGCAAGTTATGAACACAACTAGTGCTAAAGGTGGGTATGATAAGCTTATTATTACTAGACCTGTCCAGCCAATGGGACGTGATATTGGTTTTTTGCCGGGAACTCTGGAAGAGAAAATGATGCCATGGGTGGCTCCTATTCGTGATAATCTAGAGCAATTATTTGGCGATCGAGGAGCTTTAGACATGCAGATAGAACAGGGAACTATTGAAATAGAGGCAATGACATACATACGAGGAAGATCTATATCAAATGCTTTTTTGATTGTCGATGAAGCACAAAATTTAACAGCCCATGAATTGAAGACTATCATTACTAGAGTTGGACACGGGACTAAATTAGTGTTGACAGGAGACATTCAGCAGATTGATAATTCTTATGTTGATTCTGTTTCAAATGGGTTGACACATGCTGTAGAAAAATTTAAACAACATAAGATTGCTGGACATGTTACACTAATTAAAGGCGAACGTTCTCAATTGGCAACTTTGGCTTCGGAGATATTGTGAGAGATTATATTCTTGAAAAGACTAGAAATACTACCCGGCACTTCAAGTTTGGAAATGTTGAGGTGTTTCAAAAGGATGAATTGCCGAAAGATATGGACGCTCAAAGTATTTTTCGCTCTATAGAGAATATAATGCCAAGTAAATTTTTCAAAGGTCTTAGAGGAGTAGAGATAGGGCATCATACTATTTTTGACGACCGAGATGCTAATGCGTTATATAAAGATGGGATCTTTTACATCACAAATAAGCAAGAAAATGCTGCCGACCTTATTGATGATATAGTACATGAATTCGCACACCATATTGAAATGTTGTATCCTGAAGAAATATATGGCGACGAAAAATTACAAAAAGAATTTAGACAAAAAAGAGCACAACTAGAATTTGAAGCAAAGTCTGAGGGGTACTGGACTGAGGAATATAATTTTGCAGATTATAAATATAGCAAGGAATTAGATACTTTTTTGTATAAGCGCATTGGTTCTCAAATGTTGCGTATGATGACTTCTTCTATATTTATAAGACCTTATGCGTCGGTTTCTCTCCGAGAATATTTTGCTACAGGATTCGAGGCATATTTTCTAGGGAACAAACAATTACTTAAACAACTAAGTCCTATACTATATAATAAGATTGAAGATCTAATATAGATAACTTATTACCGAAAGTGGTTGCAATTGGCTGGAAAACATATCTCCTATTCTGAGTGGAAAAACTGGCTAATTTGCCCGCATTACCACAAACTAACATACATTGATAAAGTAAAACAGTTCCAGGGCAACATTCATACTGCCTTTGGTAAAGCTCTCCACACAGTATGTGAAGAAACATTAACTAAGACCGATTTCTATAGAGACTCTGAGAAAGTTATTAAACTTCTGAAAGAGCAATTTGTAAAAGAACTCAAGGATCTTCCTGAAGAAGAAAAGATTCGTGCCAGTTCTGATTTCAATACAAAAGAGTGGATGGAAAAGGGAATAGAGATATTGCCCGATCTCTATAAAACACTATCTGATAAGTTTGGAAAATTAGGTAAAGATTGGCATGTCCTGGCGGCCGAAGAGAAACTATACGAACCAATTACAGAGTTTACCGAGGCAGACAAAAAGTTTAAAGGTTTTATAGATTTAGTCGTGATGTCTGAAAAAGATAACAAGATACACCTAATAGACTGGAAAACTACATCATGGGGTTGGCAGCCTCGAAGAAAGAGTGATACAACTCTTGCATATCAGCTTGTATTTTACAAGTACTTCTATGGAAAGAAATATGACGTAGATCCTAAAGATATTGATTGTCATTTTGTTCTCCTAAAGAGAACTGCTAAGCCTGGTAAAAAGGTTGAATTTGTAAGAGTTACCGCAGCAAAGAAACGAACTAGTGACGCAATCAAATCTCTATACACTGCATTGCATAATATTAACAAACAAAACTATATAAAAAATAAAAATTCTTGTACTGATTGTAAGCATCGACCCGGTGTATGTGAGTTTTATCAGACAGAATATTGTAATTAGGAGACAAAATGTCCGACAAGAAAATAAAAGTACTAACACTAAGCGACCACCCACTTCTACCTTCAGGTGTAGCCACTCAAACTAAATATATGATTGAGGCTCTATTGAAAAGTGGTAAATTTGAGGTGATCTCACTTGCTGGAGCAATCAAGCATCAGGATTATACTGTAAAGGACTATGGTCTCGAAACTTATGGCTCCTCTTGGAAAATAATCCCTGTTGATAGCTATGGTAATCCAACAAAAATTAGAAGTATTCTTTTATCAGAAAAGCCCGATATGATTTGGTTCATGACTGACCCAAGATTTTATGATTGGCTGTGGCAAATGGAGTGTGAGATAAGACAAGTCGTTCCAATGGTTTATTATCATGTTTGGGATAATTTTCCTACGCCTGAGTTTAATCAGCCTTACTATAGTAGTACAGATTCAGTTGTTACAATTTCTAAGGTAACAAGTCAGTGTGTGAAAAAAGCATCTCCGGAAACAGAAGAGGTGTATCAACCACATGCAGTAGATCCAGATATTTTCAAGAAGGTGACTGATAAAGAAAGTCTTACAAAAATTTCTGAAATGAAGAAGAATATGGATTTAGAAGATAAGTTTATCTTCTTTTGGAATAATAGAAATGCCCGGAGAAAACAAAGCGGATCTTTAGTCTATTGGTTCAAGGCATTCCTTGATAAGGTGGGACACGATAAAGCAGTTCTTATCATGCACACAGACGTAAATGATCCCCACGGTCAGCCCTTAGAATATTTAGCAGGAACAGTAGGTCTTGATAAGGGTCAGTTGAGATTTTCGAAACAAAAATTAGCAGCAACCGATCTTGCTTTATTATACAATATGGCAGATTGCACTATTAATATTGCTGATGCTGAAGGGTTTGGGCTCAGTTCTTTGGAATCATTGTCTTCCGGGACTCCGGTCGTAAACACTATGACTGGCGGGTTACAAGAACAGGTTACTGACGGAGAAAAATGGTTTGGTGTTGGGATAGAGCCATGTTCTAAGGCAATCATCGGATCGCAGCATGTTCCTTATATCTACGAAGACAGAACTTCAGAGAAAGATGTTGTTGCTGCCTTGGATAAAATATACCAAATGACGCCCGAAGAGCGACAAATCCTTGGCGACGATGGTCGCAAGCATGTAGAGAAAAATTACTCGTTTGAAAAATATCAAAACTTCTGGGTTGAATACTTAGAAAACCTACACGAACGACTAGGTTCGTGGTCTGACAGGAAAAATTATACTCGATGGGAGTCAACCGAAATATGAAAAACGTATTACTAAAAGCACCAATTCTTTCAAGAAGCGGCTATGGGGAACATGCAAGATTGGTATATCGTTCTCTCAAGAGAAATACGTCGCTAAACGTGTATGTGCTGCCAATTGATTGGGGGCAAAGTTCTTGGGTGATGGATCTAGAAAAAATTAGTCCGACCCTGAAAGAGGACCTGGACAAAATGGCTTCACCACCGCCACAATTTGATCTATCTGTTCAGGTAACTATCCCTAATGAGTGGCAAAAGATGGCACCAATAAACATAGGGGTAACTGCTGGTATTGAAACGGATAGGGTAGATCCAGCATGGCTTCAACAAGCTAATATGATGGATAAAATTATTGTAATATCGAACCATAGTAAAAATGTCTTCGAAGGAACTTCATATCAAGTTCAAGATAGTAATACTGGAGCTACTCACCTTCTTAAGTGTGAAACTCCGGTAGAGGTTATTGGATATCCAGTAAAAGAACTAACACCAGTCGATTTATCTGAGAAAGTAAATCTTAGTGCCAATTTTAATTTTCTAACTATAGCACAATGGGGTCCAAGAAAGAATCTTGAAAACTCTATTAAGTGGTTTGTCGAAGAGTTTTTGCACAATGAAGATGTTGGATTAGTAATCAAGACCCATCAAGTGAACATGTCAATTCTTGACAGAAGGAAGTTAAAAAGAATTGTCGAAATAGTTTTAGCACCATATGGAAACGAAAGAAAATGTAAGATTCATTTTATACACGGAGATATGACGCCTGAGGAAATTCATGGCTTATATACACATCCAAAGGTAAAGGCTTTCTCAACAATAACTCACGGCGAGGGTTATGGTCTGCCAATTTTCGAAGCGGCATATTCAGGGTTGCCTGTTATAGCTCCAGCGTGGTCTGGTCAAAACGACTTTCTGTATGCGCCAGTGAAAAATGAAAAATCAGGAAAAGTAAAAGATACTCCATTATTTGAGAAAGTAAAATTTACCATAGCACCGGTGCAAAAAGAAGTTGTTTGGGAGGGAGTCATAACCCAAGAGGCTCAGTGGTGTTATCCTGACCCAGATAGTTATAAGAAAAAACTAAGAGATGTATATAAAGGTTTGAATTATAGAAATGTTATGGCAAACGGATTACAGGCTCACGTAAAAGAAAACTTCAGTGAAGATATTATATGTAATAAGTACCTTGATGTTTTCAACCCTTATTTAGATACTTCCAAGGATGATGAGGAGATTGAAAATATGTTTGCCTCCTTGTCTAAAGAAGGATGATGTATGATAGTATTCGTACAAGATCTTTTTGTTCAAGATTATGTAGGGGGTGGTGAGCTAACAACACAAGCTATAATCGAGGCTACGAAAATACCTGTGTTGACAATAAATTCGCAAAGATTGACGAAGCAAATTATCGACCAACACAAAGAAAAGTATTGGATTTTTGGCAATTGTGCTTCTTTAGCTAATGATATTTTATTGTATGCTTGCAAAAATTTAAACTATTCGGTAATCGAGTATGATTATAAATTTTGTTCTTACAGGTTGCGTGAAAAACATATTGCTGCTGAGGGGGCTTGTAACTGCCAAGAATCACAAAGAGGAAAACTATTTTCAGTATTCTTCGCAAAGGCAAACAATCTGTGGTTTATGTCCGCAGCCCAAAGGCAAATATATTATGACCTATTCCCATTTTTGGATAAGCCAACAACTCATGTTTTAAGTTCTATTTTCAGCAAGGAAACTATTGCACACATAAACAATTTAGATCAAAGCTCTAAAAAAGATGTTTGGCTAATACAGAACTCTGCTTCTTGGGTCAAGGGCTCAAATAAGGCTGTGGAGTATGCTGAAAAAAATAACATTCCATATGAAACTTTTTCAGGGGTAGAATATTCTGAGATGCTAGAGAAATTTTCAAAAGCAAAAGGGTTTATATTCTTACCAGAAGGATCTGATACTTGTCCCAGGACAGTTATTGAAGCTAAGTTGCTTGGCTGCGAACTAATTTTGAATGATAACGTACAGCACAAGAACGAGGAATGGTTTTCAGGCTCAAGGCAAGAGACCCTTGAATATCTTGAATCTAGAGCCTCTGTTTTTTGGGAAGCTATTTATAAGTGCATGGGTAATAGAATTCCTCAGGAATATGCTGAACCAGAGGATACAAAATTCAAGATTATAATACCTGCATACAATGCTGAAAATTGGATTTCAAGAACTATTGACAGTGTAAAAGATCAAAAATACCAAAATTACGAATGTTATATTACTGATGATATATCAACAGATTCTACTCTAGAAGTAGCAAAAGGTTCAGGGCATGGAGAAAAATTTATAGTATCTCAATGTAGAGAGAAAAAGTATGCACTGAAAAACATTTATGACACTATTTTATCGTCTGAACCATCACCCGATGATGTTATTGTGGTATTGGATGGAGACGATTGGTTTCCTAATTGTAACGTATTATCTCAATTGAACCACTATTATAAAAACTCTGATTGCCTGATGACTTATGGAAGTTTTGTCAGGTTTCCAGATGGAGAAATAGGCGAAGAGGCAAGTCAATATCCTCAAGATGTGGTTGATAATAATACATTTAGGGAAGATCAATGGAGAGCCTCTCATTTGAAAACATTTAGATTTTCCCTGTGGGATAAGGTCAAAAAAGATGATCTTGTCAAAAAAGACGGAGAATTTTATGAAATATCTTATGATCAAGTTATGATGTTGCCAATGTTGGAGATGGCAGGTTCTAGATCTAAATATGTTCCACAAGTTACTTATGTTTATAACATTACTAACCCAAACGCCGTAAATAAAACAAAGGCGCAGAAGCAGTATGAATACATGCTTGAGATAAGACAAAAGCCGAAATATAAAAGGTTATAGAAATGAAAATACATCTAGAGAATGTAAACCTTAGTAGTACAAGCGGTCCAAATTCTTTTGCCAACAAGCTTGGTCCAAAGCTAATAGAGATGGGTCATGAATTCACAACAATAGCAGAGTCTGATATGTCTCTGTGTTTTATTGAATCCCCCCGTCAAAAATTGGATATCCCGCAAGTTCTAAGGTTGGATGGAATCTATTTTAATACAGCACAAGATTACAATTTGCTAAACAAGAACATCTTGAGAACATATCAGATGTGTGAAGGTGTGATCTATCAGTCGAGCTTTTGTGAAACACTTATAAAAAAGTATTTTGGAGAACATCCTTGCTCTACAGTTATTCACAATGGTGCTGATCTGCAAACAATTATGCAAACAGAACAGATGAACAACAGCAAGTATGATAATATTTGGTGCTGCGCCTCCTCTTGGAGACCTCATAAAAGATTGAATGAGAATATTAGATACTTCTTGGAACACTGTGGAGATAAGGACCTATTGATAGTTGCAGGATCTGTCCCAGTGGAGGAAAAAGTAGAACATCCTCAAATAACTTACTTCGGAAACTTAACTCAAGTACAGTTATATTCCCTTTATAAAGCCTCAAAGTATTTCATTCATCTCGCTTGGCTAGATCATTGTCCTAATGTGGTAGTTGATGCCTTAGCATCAGGATGTCAAATTATTTGTTCTAGTGCTGGAGGTACAAAAGAAATAGCAGGTAGCGATGCTATTGTTATAAAAGAAGATGAATGGGATTATAGTCCTGTTGAATTATACAACCCACCTATCTTAGATTTTTCTAGTAAAGTTAAAAATTATTCTGATTACAGCTATAATATAAAAGATACAGCGGCTCTATACGAAACTTTTATGAAGAAGGTTATAAGCAGACATCATGAAATATAAAGTAGGAATAGTAGGTTGTGGCAAGATCTTAATTCGCCACCTAGAATCAATTGAAAAAAATGAAGATTTTGAACTAGTGGCATTGTGTGATATCAAAGAAGACCTTTTAGCAAGCCTATCAAAAAAACATAGTGTGACAACATATATCGACTTCAAAGAAATGGTAGCAAATGAAGATATAAACTTTGTAGTTATAGCTACGCCTAATTCACATCACTTTTATCAAGCAAAGTATTGTCTAGAAAATGGGTGTGATGTATTGGTGGAGAAACCTGTTTGTATTGATTCAGAATTAGCTAAAAAAATCTCCAAAATAGCAGATAAGAATAACCAAAAAGCATATTCAGTGCTACAGGTTAGACTAAACCCAGTAGTAAGTGCAGTCAAAGAAATGCTAGAATCAGGTATTTTGGGGGATGTCCGAGGTGTTAGTTTAACTCAGAGATGGCAAAGACCAGAAGAATATTTTGATGACTGGCGAGGTAATCCACTTCTAGGAGGAGGGACACTACATGAGTGTGGTATCCATTATTTAGATATTCTTTGTTATCTCTTTGAAAAGCCTCAGGTCAAGTCCTCGCTATTATACAACACAAAGCATAAAACCACTACTATAGAAGATACAGTATATTCCTTAGTTGACTTTGGGAATTTCGGCGGGACAGTAGAGATTACAATAGCAACCGAACCAAAAAATATAGAATGTTCTATATCAATTATGACAGAATATGGGTTTATAGAGCTTGGCGGCAAGGCTTTAGATAAAATAACCAAAGTACACTTCCTAAAAGAACATAAAGACCTAAAAAAGCAATACGAAAAAATAACATTACAACTAAAAGAAGCGAAAGAATCAAATTCTTACGGAAAGTATAAAGGTTCATGTCCGAACCACCCAGAATTATATGCTAACCTTGATGATTTTGACGTTTCTATTTCTTTTGATTCGTTGGATTTGATAACAGATATATATAAAAGCGCAGGAGTTAGGTATGGAAAATGATAATAAACTAAAAGCTTGTATAACATACATTTCTTCTAGGAAAGCCTGTATTCAACAGAGTCTTAAGGCTTTATGGGAGAACTACAACAATAAGCATGACTACCCAGTCTATGTATTCTATTTTGATGATATCTATGACTCAGAAGAATTTAGGCAGATGATTGCTGACGAGACACCACAAAAAGTTAGTTTTGTATCTATTCCATACGAAACACCAGCACATATTCCAGAAGATCAGTTATTCTATAACAGGCAAGATGTTTGGTATGTGAGGACACAGTTCCCAGCGTCTCGTAAGGGTTATCTACACATGTGTCATTTTATGTCAAATTATTATGGCTATCCTAACACTGAATTTGATAAATATGATTATACAATGAGCGTGGATGACGAATCTATGTTTGTTAAGCCGATGACCTATGATCCTTTTGAAGTTATGAAGAATCAGTCCGAGCCCATGGGTGCTCTGAAAGTATACGACCAAACAAAAAAGTTACCACATCAGGGAAATTTTGATACTAGAATTAATCTTTGGAAATTTGTAAAAGGATATCTTAAGCATTACGATGTTGAGCCAAAATCTGAGTTTATAAAGAATCTCTTATCCGACCCCGAGAGCGATAAGAATTTTCATTTCTATCCATGTGCTGATTCTTACGTTGTGGAAATTTCTATGTTTGAAACCCCAGAATGGAAACAGTGGATCAGTGCTGTAAATGAATATGGCGGCATTTACAAGTATAGATGGGGAGATAATGACGTAAACAGTTTGTTTTACCTCATACACCATGGGGACAACATATATGATCTAAAAACTGTAGACGAAGGATATCACAGTCAAGGTGCTCTACGTCATCTGTGTGACTATGCTCCAGGAGTAAAGGATAATTCTAAGTGAATATCTTATACATAGATCATGGCAATACAGTTGCTGATAATTATATGTATCAATATTATGGTGATCTATACCGAGAATTGAAAAAGAAGGCAACCGTACACCTATTTCAAGACAGAGTTCATAATTTTGAGACAATCAAAGAAAGTAATATTGATTGTATTATTTTTGGTTTAGGATATTTTACACAAACAAATCCAGATGTTTATAAAGAGATCAAAGGATTGAAAGACGTAGGTATTCCAGTTGTTTGTATGTTACATAAACCTCAGACAATGTTGCAAGAAAAATTACAATTTTGTAAAGTTAATAATATCAATATTCTTATGGATACGAATATAACATATAAAGAGTACGGAGAAATAACAAACTCGGTACCGATAAGGTTTTGGTTCACAGCTAATCCAGATGTATTCTATCCGTCTTTTGAAAATAAAAAGTATGATTTTGGTTTTAGTGGCGCTTCTCATGGTGGAGGGAAAATTCCTGGACCAACTATGAATCTTAGAGATCGAGTACATGAAAGGTTAGAAAAAACTAAGCACAATGTTTTCTGGAACTCTAGTAAAGAGGGGGATCTTAGTTATAGAATTTCTTCCGTTGAAGAATACGCTAAAATAATGAGAGAAAGTAAGATTTGGCTTGCTACTACAGGTCCAAATAATGATGTAAGTCCAAGGTATTTTGAGGTCATGTTGTCAAAGACTTTATTATTCTGTAACAACATGCCGTATGAATATGAGAATGTTTTTGTAGATGGAGAAAATTGCGTCTTGTTTGAGAACGACCTGTCAGATTTTGATGAAAAACTTGAATATTACTTATCTAATGATGATGCTAGAAATAAAATAATTGAAAATGCTTTTGAGATAGCATCACAAAAATATACCTGGGAACGCATGGCACAACATCTTATAAGCAAGATTGGAGATTCATAATGTCATTTCAAGCAATAGAAGATTTTGAAAATGAGATAGCTAATTTTTTTGGGGCACCTTATGCGGTTGCTGTTGATTGTTGCACACATGGATTAGAATTATGTTTACGCATGAAGGGCACAAGTAAAATAAAAGTACCAAGACACACTTATTTGTCTGTGCCTATGTTGGCTGATAAACTAAACATAGAACTAGAATGGACCGATGAAAAGTGGAAAGATTATTATTATCTAACAGAAAACATTATTGACGCCGCCGTTCACTGGAAAGAAAATAGCTACATCCCAGGAACATACATGTGTATCAGTTTTCAATTTCGAAAACACTTAAGCCTCGGTAGGGGTGGGGTTATTTTATTTGATAACAAGGAAGAGTATGACACCTTGAAAAGAATGTCTTATGACGGAAGAAGTCCAGATCTTTCCTGGTCAGTGCAAAATATTAAGACCATAGGTTACCACTATTATATGACACCAGAAACGGCAGAGCTTGGTCTCAAAAAACTACCTAACGCAAAGATTACTAAACCAAAGGAGTGGGTCTATACTGACTGGCCTGACCTATCTCAAATGGATGTGTTTAGGAATGGGTAATAAAGCACTATTTATAGGTTTTGAGGATTGTCGATATAGTAACAACGCTGTAGATCTTCTTGTATCAAAAGGTTTTGAAACAACCTTCTGGAAAGCATCTAAGAAAAGAGGTAGTAAAATACCTAAAGAAATCCAAGAGTGGAATGGAGATTATATATTTCATTATAAGTCTTATTGTATTTTACCAGAACAGTTCTTAAGTAAGGCTAGTATCGCAGCTATAAACTTTCACCCATCGCACCCTAGATACCCAGGGTCTGGTGGTATAAATTGGGCTTTATATAATGAAGATGCTGAAACTGGGGTAACAGTTCATTATATGAATAAGAATGTTGACAATGGAGCTATAATAAATGTTTACAAAGTAATTATAGAAGATGAAGATGACGTAGGGAGTTTGCTGGATAAGGTTCATAGATGTCAATTTGATTCTTTTGCCAATATAATACACATACTATCAGTGCAGGGTCCTGACGAACTATCCAGGATATCTTCTCTAAATACGGATGAGTGGGGTAGTAAAACAGGTCGAATAAGAGATATTGACAAACTAGAAAATATTGATATTAATATTTCCAAGGAATACCTAAACAAAATCATAAAATCAACTTATTATAATGGCTACGGACCTAGGATAAAAATCCATGGTTACACTTTTAGATATTCAGGAGAATAGAATGAAAATTTTAGTGCTTGGTGGTACTGGCTTTATTGGTGAAAAGGTTTATGAACGTCTTGTAAGGGACGGGCATACTGTTTCCAGAACATCTAAAACCTTGGGGCTTGATCTGCTAAACTATGATTCTTTTAGGGCATTCTTAGAAAAAGAAAACCCTGAACTGATTTATAACCTAGCTTCCCATGGTGGAAGTATGATGTATGTCCGAAAATATGCTGCGGATGTATATAGCGATAATTTGCAGATGAATCTTAATGTTTACCGGGCGGTTTTAGATTTCAACTCTAAGATAAAAATAATTCAGCCCTTCTCTAATTGTTCTTATCCTGGGGATAGTTCCATACAAAAAGAGGAGAACTGGCTAGATGGCGGAGTACACCAGTCAGTTTTTTCATTCGGTAATTCTAAAAGAGCAATCTATTATTTATCTCAGTGCTACTATAATCAATATGGTGTTCGAACTGTCAACCTTTTGTTGCCAAATACTTATGGTCCAGGAGATTCTCTTGATCCAACTAAGACTCATGCTTTGAACGGCATGGTAATAAGAATGCTTAAAGCTAAGCAGGCTGGTGATAAGAAGTTTGTTGTATGGGGAACAGGTGAACCTATTAGGGAATGGGCTTATGTTGATGATTTTGTTGAGGTCCTTATTAGGGCTATGGACATAGATCATCTAGAATATCCAGTAAATGTAGGTCAAGCTAAAGGGTACTCAATCAAAGAATCTGCACTCTTGATTCAGGAAGCATGTGGTTTTGAGGGCGAAATGGTCTTTGATACCCAGTACCCTGATGGGGACCCTGTAAAAATATTATCTACTGAGTTGTTCCAAAAAGAGTTTCCTAACTTTTCTTTCTTTGATCACAGGGATGGAATCAAAAACACGGTAGATTTCTACATTGACAATCTGTAGGATCTTTACAATCTAAAATTTATATACTATATTTGATAGGGAGAACAAAACATGAGCGAAAGTAAAAAAATACTTGTTACAGGTGGCGCTGGTTATATTGGTACAACCTTGGTCCCTTTATTGCTGAAAAGAGGTCATGAAGTCACAGTTTATGATAACATGACTGTTGACGGCAGCGGTTTGATACATAATTTCGGCGAACCAAACTTCAAGTTCATAAAGGGTGATATACTAGAAGTTGACGAACTAAAAAAAGCAGTTGAAGGACAAGATATAGTCATTCATTTGGCTGCTGTTGTTGGGTACGCCGCCTGCCGCCGAGACGAAGATATGGCTTACGCCATAAATCACCAAGGAACCAAGAATGTAATTTCCTGCATGGACGGTAGTCAGTTTCTAGTTTATGGCTCTACTGGTTCAAATTACGGTGCCGTTGAAGATGTCTGTACTGAAGAAACTCCGCTAAATCCATTGAGTATTTATGGTACAAGTAAAACGCTCGGCGAACAAGAAGTGATGAAATATCCTAATAGTACAGCTTTTCGGTTTGCTACTGCATTTGGTGTAAGCCCACGATTACGACTAGATCTTCTTGTCAATGATCTATCTTATCTTGCCCATACTCAAAAATATATTGTTATTTATGAATCTCATTTCATGAGAACTTTTATACATGTTCGGGATATTGCAAGAGTCTTTGAGTTTGCAGTGAACAATTCTGAAAAAATGAGTGGGGAAGTATACAATGTTGGATCAAATTCAATGAATTATTCTAAGCGGGATGTTTGTGACCTAATTCAGAACAAGACTGAGTGTTATATTCATTATGCGGATTTTGACGGAGATGTAGATAAGAGAAATTACATTGTATCCTATGATAAGATCAACGCCTTGGGTTTTGAAACAACTATTACAGTTGAAGATGGTATTGACGAGCTTTTGAAAGTTTTTCCATTAGTTAAAATAGACAACAAATATCAAAACTAACCGAGGACTAACGAATATGAAAGAATATTATCAATTTTATTTGACACTACATCAAAACCCGAAATGTAAGTTGTTGCATTTCTTAGGTCAATTATTTACAATCGCTTTTACTATTACAGTTCTTTATAATTGGTATTGGTTCCTATTCCCCTTGATACCACTGGTTGTATATCCTTTTGCATGGGTTGCTCACGGAGTATTTGAAAAAAATAAACCTCTAGCTTGGGAAGGCAAGAAGGACTATGGTTGGACTACTCTGAAAGCAAAAGCATGTGACTGGATTATGTTTTATGAAATCCTGAGAGGTCGTCACAAAATATGGTAAAGAAAAAAGTCCTGATAATAGGCGGCTGCGGGTATATAGGAACTCGTTTGTGTGGTCACCTAGATGAAAAATATGAGGTATCAACAATTGATACAGAGTGGTTTGGTAATTTTTGTAATCCAAACAATTCTATAAAAGACATGAATCTGATAACAGATAGAGATATTACAGAACAAGATGTAGTTATTCTTTTAGCTGGTCATTCTAGCGTCAAGATGTGTGAAGATAACATGATGTCAACGCTAAAAAATAACGTAGTAAATTTTGCAGGTCTTTTAGAAAAACTTGATAATGATCAGATCTTTATATATGCTAGTAGCTCATCCGTGTACGGCGATACTGGTGCTAAAATAGTTGACGAAAACTATTCGATGTTCAGGCCCAACAACTTCTATGATCTTACTAAGCATGAAATTGATTCTTATGCCGAATTGTCTAATAAGACTTATTTTGGTCTAAGGTTTGGTACGGTAAACGGTTACTCGCCAAACTTGAGAAATGATATCATGATCAATGCCATGACATACAATGCACTAGAGAATAAGAAGATATTCTGCTTTAATCCAGAGGTTAATCGACCAATTCTTGGAATATCTGATTTGTGTCGTGCGGTTGTCACAATTATAGAAAAAGGCGACAGATCAAGCCGAGGTATGTACAACTTAGCATCCTTCAATTCGAACGCTAAGGATATTGCATCTGGCGTTGCCAAAGTAACAGGTGCTGAATTAGTAATATCAGACAAGCCGCCAGAAATTATAACAAATGTAAAACTTCAAGCAAAAGCTTATGATTTTCTAATAAACTCAGATAAGTTTAAAAATCAATTTGATTTTGATTTTGAGGAAACAGTTGAAAGTATTACTAGATCACTAGTTGATAATTTTAGCTCTATGAATATGGGGAACAGATCAGATGTCAAATTATATTAAACTAGACAATTGTCGAGTTTGTAAGTCTTCAAATTTGTTTGGGGTATTGGACCTAAATGAACAACCTTTGGCAAATAGTTATCACAAAGGTGAGGATCAACCAGTCTATCCTTTGAAGATAAACACCTGTAAGGAATGTTTTCATACTCAATTGAGTGTTGTGGTAAATCCGGATTTAATGTTTAAAGATTATTTATATGTGAGCGGTACTAGTAAAACATTACATCAATATTTTTCTGATTTTGTTGGCTTGTGCGAAGAATATACTAAAACTAAAGGTAGTGTGCTGGATGTTGCCTGTAATGATGGTACTCAGTTGGATAAATTCAAAGAACAAGGTTGGGAAACGTTTGGAGTTGATCCAGCGGAAAACCTTTATCCACTTAGTAAAGAAAATCATATTGTAAAGTGTGATTATTGGAATTCAGATATTGCTCTTTCTTTTCAAAGGAAGTTTAATCTCATAACGGCACAAAATGTTTTCGCTCATGTTAACGACGTCCATGAATTCCTTCAAGCTTGTTCAGTTAGTTTAGAAGATGAGGGGCATGTTATAATCCAAACTTCTCAAGCCGATATGATACTTGATAGTCAATTTGACACCATTTATCACGAGCACCTTTCATTTTTTAGTTCTTTATCTATGAAAATATGTGCTAATATAAATGGGTTTTCTCTGGTGGATGTAAGGAAGACAGAGGTCCATGGTGGGAGTTATGTCTTTGTTTTACAATTAGGAGATAGAGATCAGTCTCTTGCAGACAAACAAATTCAAAACGAAAACAACAGAGGGCTTTATGGTTCAGAGACATATAAACAGTATGCAAACAACTGCCTAAGTGTTGTAAACGATTTTCGGAATGTTGTTGAGAAATATAAGTCTGATGGATATAAGGTGGTAGGGTACGGTGCTGCCGCAAAAGGTAATACTTTTCTAAACTTTGCTGAGATAGATTTAGATTACATTGTGGATGACAATGAGTTGAAATGGGATCTTATGACTCCAGGAAGAAATATAGAAATCAAAAACCCAACGTCATTAGCATCAGAGGACAAAGATAAATTAGTAGTAGTGCCACTAGCTTGGAACTTCTTTAAGGAAATTAGTAATAGGGCTAATGAAATCACTAATTCATCTTTGAAATTTATTAAGTATTTTCCAAAGGTGGAAGTATTATGAGAATAGCGGCAGTTATTACAGGGCAACTTAGAGATTATAAAGTAAACGCCTTGAACCACATCAATCATTTGATCGACGTTAATAATATGGATGTTTTTGTTTATGCTTGTAATAAAAACACTATGCATACAATTGGAGACAATATAACACAAGAGTATAAAACGACAACAGCAATACCATCCGAACAATTAGCAGAGGAAATAAAAGCAGTCTATGGGGATCGAATTAAAGAGTTGCATATTGACGAAAATGAAAATTTAGCTGCTGGTGATTTTGGAACTTTAGGTTATTTTAAAAGGAAAATGAATAATCAAATGGGAAACATTCGAAAAGGTTTCCTGATGGCAAAGGAATATGCAAACCAACAAGGTTTTGAATATGATATAGTCGTAAGACTACGACCAGATAATTCTCATTTTCCAACGCCTGTTGTTTTGTCACATTTTGAAATGCAGGATGACAGAATATATAGCACAGTTTATCCTAGTGGACATCGGGATCCATGGTTTTTTTCTTTTTCCAATCAAAAAACATTTGACACGTATTGTTCTTTTGTATATCTTGATGGCGAAGATGAATCCAGGATAGACAATAATTTTCCCTGTCCTGAGCTTGCTTTAGAGAATTATCTTAGAGCTAAATCTTTTCAAACAATCTTAGTTCCAAGTATATGTTTACCATTTTATGGTTATGATAAAACTAAACCTATAACAGAGTTTGCGTATCGGAACAAGAATGAAAAACTAATTGATCATGATGGCTCTCTAGTCAATCCTGTAGTCGAGTAAAACATGGTAGCAGTACGACTAACAAATGGTTTTGGCAATAACTTGTTTCAGTATAATGCTGCTCGATTACTGGCAGATTATTTAGGACAAGAAATATATTGTGTCCCACCAGCACCAGATTATTATGCTATACCATCTTTACAATCTTTAGGGCTTAAGTTTATAGATAGTTCTGCTGTCTCTGGGATTATGGTTTCTGAGCCAGCATACAAAATGTGTTTTGATAAAAAATATAAAGACGAGACATTTATACTATCTGGTTACTTCGAAAACTACCAACATTTTTATGATGACATTGATAAGATAAAATCTTGGTATCCAAAAGTAGAGAAGAGAAAAGATAAAGATTTAGTTATACATTTTAGGGCTGGAGATAGACTATTCTACAAGAACGAATTTCATTCTAAACCACAAGTAGATAGTTATAAGCGTGCAATAGAAAAGTTTGATTTTGAAAAACTTCACATTGTAACTGATATGCCTAAGTGGGATTTTGTAAGCGAGACAGAATTGGCTAATATGAGTTTTCACTATAATGTTCCTGTTGAGAATAGAGTATCTCCCCAAGAGTCGGTGGATTATTTCAATTCATTCATTGAAGGTTTCTCAGAATATAAACCAATCATGGAAAAAAGAACAATTGTAGAAGACTTTAATTTTATAAGATCTTTTGATAATATAATGTTTCAACATGGGACACTTGGGTGGTGGGCTTCAGCATTGAGTGACGCATCTAAAGTTGGTGTGTATGGTCCCTGGAGACCCTGGAAAGGAACATCGAATAAAAACCTAAGTCAAGTAAATTTTGACGGATGGTTTCGGTGGGAATAATATGAGTAATACAACAGTAGGAATAATTGGCTGTGGTTTTGTTGGATCTTCCATCAGGACAGGCTTGTATGAAAAAAATAAAGTTGAAACGTATGATAAATACAATCAAGATTTATCGACCGTCAATAATTTAGAAGAGTTGGTATCTAAATCTAATATACTTTTTGTTTGCCTTCCTACTCCAATGAGACAGGACGGATCATGTGATACATCACTTGTGGAGCAGACAGTTCTTCAAATAGACGGTATTGCAAATGCCAACCGTTACGGAAGTAAAATTATTGTTATAAAGTCAACGGTTCCTCCTGGAACAACACAAAGACTACAACAAGAGTCATCTCAAACTGTAGATGTAATCTTCAATCCTGAGTTTCTAACGGAAGCAAATCATATAGAAGATTTCAAGAATCAAAAAAGAATTGTTTTAGGCGGAGATAAGTGTAAATCATCTTTGGAAACCATTAAGGCAATGTATATGAGACAATTCCCAGAAGTCCCCTATGTTATATGTGGGTCTTTAGAGGCAGAAATAACCAAATATTTTTGCAACTGCTACCTGGCTACTAAAGTTTCGTTTGCCAATGAAATGAGGCAGCTATGTGACAGTCTAAATGCAGACTACAACAGAGTTGTGGAAGCCTCGGTATATGATACTAGAATAGGTACTAGTCATTTTTCTGTACCAGGTCCAGATGGCAAGAAGGGTTTTGGTGGATCGTGTTTTCCCAAAGATGTTAATGCCATGATTTACATCATGCAACAAATTGGCGTTACCCCAAAAGTTCTACAAGCAGTATGGGAAAAAAATTTAGAGGTAAGACCAGAGAAAGACTGGGAAAAACTAAAAGGCAGGGCAGTTATCGATGAGTAAAATATTAGTCACTGGCGGCGCTGGCATGGTAGGTCATGCTATAAAGCAAGTCAAGCCTGATGCTGACTTCCCAACTAGGAGCGATCTTGATCTTATAAATGAAGAAGAGGTCCTAGATTTCATCAAGAGCGGTCATTATGATACAGTTATACATCTTGCTGCTCGTGTGGGCGGTGTAAAAGCAAACACAGATTATGTTGGTGAGTTTTTTACCGAGAACTGTAAAATAAATTCAAATGTCCTACATTCTAGTATGCTTTCTGGTGTTGATAAAGTGGTATCAATGCTTTCTACTTGCGTCTATCCAGACAGTGTAACATATCCAATCACCGAGGAGCAATTACATTTAGGTCCTCCACATCCTTCTAATTTTGGTTACGCATATTCCAAAAGAATGATTGAAGTGCAGAGCAGGGCATATCGTCAGCAGTATGGTTGTAATTTTATGTGCGCTATCCCTAATAATTTATACGGTGAAAATGACAACTATCATCTTGAGGATGGTCATGTTATTCCTGCTCTTATGAGAAGAATATATGAAGCAAAACTAAATAACGACCCAACCGTTGAGGTCTGGGGCGATGGCTCGCCCAGACGTGAATTTACATATTCTCTCGACATCGCAGAAATTTTATTTTACTTAATTGACAACTATGGTGAATCTGAACCGATAAACATAGGGTACACTGGCGAACTATCTATTCGAGAAGTTGCCGACTCTTTGTGTAACAACTTAGGATACCAAGGTGAGATTGCCTGGAATCCCAACATGCCAAACGGACAATTCAGAAAACCAAGCAGTAACAAAAACTTACTCGACCTAGGGTGGGATGAAAACAAGTATACTAAATTCGAAACAGGAATAAAAAAGTCTTGTGAATGGTTTATAAACAATTATCCTAATATAAGAGGTAAATCAAATGACTAGATGCTTAGTTACGGGCTATCAAGGTTATATTGGCACGCACTTGTGCAAAGAACTTGAAAAACAAGGTCACGAAGTTATAGGAATAGATTATAAAAATGATCCAAACCAAGATTTGTTGACTGTTTTTCAAGATGATAAGACCTATGAATTATTTAAGCCAGAAGTTATTTTTCATATGGCATGTATCCCAAGGGTAGCTTACAGTATGGAATACCCTGTGGAAACCATGACAAACAATGTTTTGGCTACTACCAAAGTTCTAGATTTTGCTAACAAGGTGAAAGCCAAAAGGGTTATTTATTCGGGATCATCTTCAGTTGTTGGTGACGGCAAGAGTCCAAACAGCCCGTACGGTCTCCAAAAGCTAATATCTGAAATGGAATGTTTGCTATATGCAAAAGTATTCAATATTGATACTGTAACTTTGAGATATTTCAACGTTTACTCTCCTGATCAATCTGCTCTAGGTCCATATGCTACTGCTATTTCTAATTATATGCAATATATCAGGGATGGTAAAACTCCATTTATTACTGGAAATGGGGAACAAAAAAGAGACATGGTAAATGTCAAAGATGTTGTTAGTGCTAATATTTTTGCTATGCAATCTGAAACAGATTTCCACGGTCAATATTTTGATATTGGCACAGGAGAAAACATATCACTGAATCAAATAAAAGAAGTTGTTTTAGAATATTTTCCGAATATTGAATTTGAATATGTGCCTGACAGACCTGGTGATATTCTTTTTACCCAAGCAGATACTCAGCCATTAAGTAATCTTGGCTGGGACGCTAAAATTAGCATCAAGAACGGCATTGAAGAATGTTTCGAGAGATTGAAAAAAGAACTTTTAAACAATTAGTAAAACTTATGTATAATAAGGAAGAGGAAAAGCAATATATTGAACAGAACCTTTTATACATTGATGTTGAGGCTCATCATAATATGTTGATCTTTTATAAAAGGGGAAATACAACCTTTGATTCACCTAGAGCCGTAAAAAATCTAGCACTTTAGAAAATATATAATAAGGAGAAGTAGAATGAAACTATCTAAACAGGCAATAGGAGCATTATTGATGACGCTCCAAAAATGTCTAGCAGAAGAATCCGATATCACGGAGCTTTTGGCTGACTGGGAGCTACAAGTTGATGAAGCTGGGGAAGTAGTTGTAAATAATCCACCAACTTTTGGAACACCTAAAGCAGCTTTTGAAGTTGATTGATGCCACTGTATTCTTATGATTGCTTAGATTGCAAAAAAGCATTCAATATCAGACACTCATATAAGGATACTGATATTGAGTGTGCTCATTGTCAATCAAAAAAAGTAAAGAAAAACTTATCTTCTGTTTTACGAGCAACAAAAAAGTGCTATAACGAAGAGAAGAAAGTTGGTACAGAAGTTCAATCAGCTATTGAAGATGGCAAAAATGAACTAAAAAGATATAAAAAAAATCTAAGTAAAAAGGTTTATAAAAAATGATTAGTACTTGGATTCTTATATTGTTATTATTCGTTTCTATTGCTATCAACGTATTATTGGCATGGTACTGCAAAAAATTACTCAACTATCTGTCTCTTGTAAATGATGATACTGAAGAACTATTGCTTTTTTTATCTGAATACGAGGTACATCTAAAAGATGTTTACAATCGAGAATTATTTTATGGAGAACCTGTATTGGAATCATTACTAAAACATACTAAAGACACTGCTGATAAGATAGAGTTCTTCGTTGACGCCAGTGTGTCATCGACAACGGAGACAGTTGATGAATAAAGTCAAAAACAAGAAGAAGAAGAAAAATTATTACTTTACTGACGTAACTGAAAAAGCTATAGTGGCTTATTGCGCTACAGAAGATACTTCCGAGAGATCGGATCTGTACATAAAGCATATTCAGCCTGCCTTCGATGAACTGGTAAACAAAATAGTTTATACTTACAAATTTACATCACTTGAAAACATAGAACACCACAAAGATGACTGTAAGATATGGCTTACTACTATCTTGAGTAAGTTTGATCCATCTAAAAACAAGAAAGCTTTTTCTTATTTTTCTGTGGTTACTAAAAATTGGTTTACACATAAGGCAAAAAAACAGACCAAAAAGAACAAAAGAGAAGTACCATATGATCAAATGATCCGAGAGGTGGAAATAACAGATCACCAAAATACTCCAAGCTTAGAGGATAACCTAGAGGACAAGCAGTTCTGGATGTCTTTGCTGGGAGAGATAAACGGATGGCAAAAGCTAAAACTTAAGCCCAACGAAGAAAAAGTGTTGAATGCCGTTATAACATTGATGGAGAACATAGATCAAATTGAAATATTCAATAAGAAGGCAATCTATCTTTACATGAGAGAGATAACAGGTCTCAACACTAAACAAATTGTCAGTGCTTTGAATAAAATGAGAGAAAGATATAAGAGCTTTAAGAAAAAATGGAACGAAGGAGAATTCAACTAGGTTCCTATTTATTGTATGAAAAAAGATCTTAACTCACTAATAGAACAAGCTCTTGATAATATCCACAAGGATCGTCAAGAGACTGAATTGCTGCTTGATAACCTCAAAGAGTATATGAATGTATCAAAAGATAGATACTCAGATTCTGGTTCTACCGCAGCTAAATTTGTCGAAACATTACAAAGAAGCAACGAACAGTTAGTAAAGCTAGCTAATTTAGTCTACAAGAAAGATCATAGCTCGTCCCAGGCTGGTTTATCAGACGATGATAAAGACCAGTTATTTGATATACTGAAGGACGAATAATATGGGCGCAAACCTAAATAGACTCGTAAATGACGTCAAAAAAACTCTAAATCGAAATTCTTCTTACAAAAAAGATGTCTTAGATAAAGATGGTATCAAGAATTTCTTGGAAGAAACGGAATCTGGTCCTGCAATAGGTACTGAATTTTATGATGCGGATGTAACTAGCCCGATTGAGGCACTCCGTCATATAATACGAAAAAACTATACCCCCGACACAACTTCACAACTAAAGGTAGCCAAATATGCGGTTGTAGTTGCAACTGATGATAACAGATCTCCACTGGTCAATGTTATCAAGGGCGAAGAAAAATTTAATAATGTTCAATTAGCTAGAGTAAGAGTACTTTCGGATCCTAGGCACTTTTGGATACCTGTTCCTAATGACGAAAATGATCCTGCCTCTAATTTTCACCCTTTAGTGGTTCATAATATAGCAGAAGGTTCCACGCCACTGAAGTTTGGTACTCTAGTCTCTGTTGAATTCAGTAATCCTGCTACCCAATTTTCTAGCAATGCTGATGTAGGAAGAGTGGTTCAGGTTTGGGCTGAATCTGGGGGTTATATAGAGGAAACTTTTGGTGAAAAGTGTGTTTTTTCTTTGCCACCACTGCCTGAGCCCGGTCAACAAATCATGATTGAAGACTGCGGAGTTACTAAAAAATTAGAATTTACTAATCCTGAAGTCGGTAGCGTGCTAGCTGAAAGAGGAATATCTTCTCCTGGTGAATCGCCTAAATGGCCCGTTATAACAAATAGTAAAAAATATGGATCTTCTTTTGGTATGAGAACTTTGAGAGCCCAGGGAGAAACAGAAGCAAAAACAAGAATGCATAGAGGTGTTGACATGAGGGCTTTCTTGGGGAATCTTATAGTTTCCTGCCTAGACGGCACTGTAGAGGACGTGCGTTATAACTCTGGTTGGGGTAATTTTGTTTTGGTCAAGTATGATTCTTATAGTCAATACGGACCCGATAGTGAGCCTCAAACATTCTACTTAAGGTACTGTCATCTTCAAGATCCTGAAAGAATGCCACTTGTCAAAATAGGACAAAAAGTGTTCAAGGGATCTTTACTGGGAGTATCGGCTGGTTCTGGTCGTATAACTGCCCCACATTTACATTTTGAGTGGATTTTAGGTAGCCCTAGCGACAAATCTAGTTATGCCGATCCTAAAACCTTCATGCAAATGAAGTGGTGGAGGGTGGTGTAATGAGTAACGGACCTCAAGAACTAACACAAGATGAACTCAATGAGTTTATGCGGGACTTCGTAAATAACCCAGAGGCTACCGAAGCCGAAATAGCTGCCCGTGCGCAGGAATTAGCTGATAAGTATTCTAATGATGCTGCTGGTAATTTGGCGTTTCAAAGCAAACCTAAGACACCAGTCAGAAAAAGGGCACCTCAACCACTTCCCGGATCGGGACCGACTAGACCAACCATTTCTAACTCTTTATTGAGTGGCACAAAGAAGGCCCTCAAAGAAGACTTGGGAAATCGCCAAGGTAGAACTCATTCGGGATATAATCAGGACCCAATTATTGAACCTAACCCAGACTATAATTCAGCCAACACTGAAAATACAATCAAGGGTCAACATAATACAATTATTATAATGGGCAAGGACAGACCTAGTACTAAAGAGAAAGGTAAAGGTTCTAAACCTAATACTCATGTAGGTTGTATTGATATTATTGCCGGCTTATCTGGTATATTAGCCAGAGAAGTGGGTCCAGATGGTCAGAGAGTATTGACTAACAAAGATCCTCATCTTGATGCAGCACGCATCTATATTTCCCAACGTGCTGATATAGATTCTAAAGAATATTTTGGTCTTGCTCAGGGCAGGGTGGGAAGTCTTACAAACCGCTCAGCTATAGCAATCAAGGCAGATTCTGTTCGTTTGATAGGTAGAGAGGGAATAAAACTTGTTACAAGTACCGACAGATATAACGGCGCATCGGGGATGTATATTGGAGATAATATACAGGGCGTTGATATTATTGCTGGCAACGATGATAGTGACTTACAGCCAATGGTCAAGGGTGATGATTTGGCAAAAGTTATAGATAATACAGTTGACCTAATGACAGACCTTCATTCCTCGGTTTCTTTCACATTAGAATTGATAACTACTGCTATTGCCGCTTTGATTCCGGGAGCAGGCTCAGCCTCAGCAGTAAAACTGTCTTCACTAACAAAACGATTACCAATAGAAATAATAAACCTTTCCATACAGGAAAAGAATTTTGTCACACATAAATTGAATTATAGCAAGAGTAATCCTTTCGCTGCTTCTAATTTCAGAAGTAAATATAATCATGTGAACTAGGTAAATTTTATGACCTTCTCAAAACTTTCAGAAAATCAAAAGAGGATTATTAATCCATATCCTACTAGATTTGACGATATCCATCGCCGAGGCACAGGCTATGATTATAGCGATGATAAAAATAAATTTGTAATCGATGCTATACATGAAAGTTATTTATATTTTTATACTATCCCAAAGGTTGGCACTATTCTTGAGGGCACTGAGGATACCACAATTTCTGAGGTAGATCTAAGGGCTTATTTTGCCCTATATCCTCAAAACGGAAAAATGGTCACTGTAAACGGAATTTCTCAACCGCAGCCATTGAGTGTTACAGAATCATTACAACAACTAAGAAGTCTCGCAGAAATCCTCAGCACAAACGGTGTCTATGAAAAATACAGTACCTTATCCAGTCCTGAATCCTATTTGAAAGAATATGAGTTAGAACAAGATTTAGCAAAACTTATAGCGATACCTGAGAACCATTCGCAGGTTTACAAAAGTAAGCTAAGAAAGTCTTTAGGTCTTTCAGATGTTCAATATAGTGATGATGTGGGTCTTGATTTATTGAACCTCCCCCCTGATATTAGTTGTTATATTGGCTCTGATACAAATGTCGATTTGTATGATTGGCGTAATAACTGCGAACCTGGTGACGAGCCAGTTCGAGCCTATTATAATTCGGCAGATAGGAATTATTATTTCGCTGCTCGTACTAATGTTTTATCAAATGGTCTAATCGGAACCTTGAGCCGAATGCGACAAATGAAAAGAGAACTTGAGCTACAAACAGATGAAGATAGGTATATTAGAATATTTGAAGAGGCTCCCGTTACTCAGGAAGACATCGATGATTATTGGAATAATTCAGACCAAGGAATTAAGGACAATTACAGAAGAATCCTACAATCAGCAGTAAAAGAAATCTTAAAAATTACAGGTAGGTATTCACCAGATAACCTGGACACCGTTTTGGAAACAGTGGGGTTCCCTCCTCGTACCTTTCCATTGATGACTTATAAAGATTCTCGACCTGGGTCTCGGTGGACTTATGCGATAAAGATACCCGCATTTAAAATTACTTCTTTACCTGTTGATGATACAAGCGAATATAACCAACCATCTTACCAAGAGTATGAGTTGCGACCCCTGGACAAAGCACGTCGAATTATTAATGACCCTGACCTCTCGCCAGATACCCCAACTAATAAAAGCAGCTTCAGTGCCAGTTTTATAGTTGAGGAACTATTAAGAAATCTTACCTATGTCAGATTAGCGTTGCGTCAGTATGATGCTGATCTATTTGATAGCAAGATTACTCCTGAAATGATCTCTAACATCAATTTAGAGAAGGAGGTAGACCGCCTAAATTCGTTTTTTGATTTATTATCGTTGTTCTATAGCTATAATCAAATTTCTATTCAAGATGAAGACAGAATTGAAATGTTCTTTAGTGATGATTATACTTTAGATCACATATGCATAAATGGTAGCTTTTATTCGCACGGGTGTGGCAACAGGGCTTATATCAATTCCAATAACGAGGTGATTAGGGTTCTAGATGCTTTCAGTCTCTTGACTTCTACAAGCTTTTCTTTCATAACATTTTCTGCTGAAATATATGAGAATACAATTATAAAATCTCAATCAAATAAGCAAGATGTCTTGAGTTTCCTCACACAATATGCATATCCAAAGGTAGATGTTGATGCAATCGAGGTTAATCGGGCAACACAAAAAGAAAGACAAAGCTTACTAGACCAAAGAAGAAAAAATGTATTTCAAAAACTGACGCAGCTTTCGAAAGGAGAAAATGCTCTTCTTTATGAGAGACTATTTTCTCAGAGACCCTTGAGATACAAAATTGCCTCAACTCTTTCTAGTATAGATTGTGACACAGGTCAAGCAAAGGCAGCCAAATTTGCTTTGGCTTTTTGGCAGGCTGCTGATAGCAAATCTAATATAAGAGCCTTCATCCGGCAAGCTATTATTATGTTAAGGGAAGAAGCAATACTAACCTCAGAAGCACAAAGGTTTTTAGCTAATGCTGATGTATATAGCCAGAACCCTGACAAGATAAGGCAGGATATAGAGAAGGAAATAAACCAGCAAATATTTTGCTCCTTAGATGTACTAGGAGACTTTATAGAAGATCAATTCCTGGATCCACTAGGGGCACCTCCTGTAGCAAAAGATTTAGTACGAACCACACTTGATAAGCCCATAAAGATAGAGCTTAAGAAGCAGGGCATGATAGGACTAAAGACAAAGCAATCTAGCATATATAAAAAAGCAATTGAAACAATATTGTTGAATTTTTTGAAGTCTGTTGTGGCGGGTATTGCTAAAGATGTACTAAACGCAGTTTTGGGATGTGCTCCAGAAGAAGAACAACTAAGAGACCCTGTTAGACATTATGACTATGGCTTAGCTGATATCAATGATTATGTACAAGAAGTTGATATAGTTTCGGCGGCTGAAAAAGTCGGTATATATAATTTTCAAAGAGAGGTCGTAGATGGTATTGAAGAAGTGACGACCACCCCTCCAACAATATCTCAGTTAAGGTCCTTTATAAGAGATGTGTCAAATATTGTAACTCCCATAGAGGCACAAAGACTTCTTGATGGAGATTTACCAAATGAAATACTAGAACATTTATATGAAACTTTAGGCAACCCTCAGACAATAAAGTCATTCAAATACATGAGAACTTACTCTCAGTTTGTTGATTCTAAGCCTGAACCAGTTATCATAGCTCCAACTGCATATAATAAGTTTGAACTAACCGAAGAAAAGATTGTTGATTTCTTTTTGGAGATCGGCTCACAATCATCTGGGGTAAATACAGAGACTGGGATTTCTCCATTAGAGGCTTACTGCGCAAATAGGGATTCTTTCATAAACCCTTTGTCTTTGCAGCTTGATATTGAAGACGCTCAAGCTCAATATGCCTCAATAGTTGACGACAAGATAAGAAAAATAAATAACTTATGTGACTGGCTGCGAGATGCGACCAGAATTAAAGCAGAGCTTGAGGCTTTGATAGATTCATTACCTATGATGACATGGTATGACGACTTTTTGAGAGAGATTGCAAATCTAAGCAATTATATAGCTGGTTGGTTAGCAAGTATTTTTGACGATTTATTTGGAAAAGATCCGGCACCTGAATCGCCCTTTGAATACAATGTCTACCATACTAGGATGGGCGTTGAATTATTCTTTCAGATTTTTACATCATTAAGAAAAGTGCCCGTCAGTCAAGTGCTTATAGATCAAGGCGGCACTGAGCCCATATATATAACTCCATCAAATTATGGATCGACAGTAAGAGTTGGTAACCAACAGCAAAGAGCAAGAAATAGAGAAGGTATCCTTCCAGATTGGGCGATCGAGCTTTACGGCGGTGATCCAAACGAGGGCGCAACACCAGATGCTAACTTTGGAGAAGCAGATGCTGCTCAGGTTCAGTCACACGTTAATACCTTTCTTACCACGGCAGCTTATGGACCAGATAGAATCCCTCTGCCCCAATACAGAAACGTAACAGCACCTCACTATGATGTTTGGGATGTCTCATATTATACTTTGCGTCACGGACCTCCAAGGTTGCTTGACAACATATTAAGAGACAACCCAACTAATCAAATTTCCACGACTACTAACCGAGAAAACGAGGAGAGAGACTATCTTTCTGACGTTTCCGAGAAAGTATTTGATTATTTTCTTGATAATACTGACTTTGCTCCATATAATTCTTATACTGGATATAATTTGATGCGCCCTCGTGGCGGTCAAAACGGGTCTGTGTCAATTCATTACAAGTTGCCAAGTGTAAATTCAAGTATATTGAAGTCAAAATATAATTTCCAAGGTACAATGAGGAAAGAAGCAGATTTTTTTGAACCAGGAAGAAATGGTAACTTAGACTCAATAGATTATGGAATTTATGTTGAGGGTGTTTCTGATGGCATCTATGATATAAAAATAGATGAAAACTATGACCTAATAATAACAAACCGTCAAAATAATAGACAACTTAGAATGCCCTCTAACCATACAGTTGATTTTCAAAATACTTATGGCAATTATTCAATTGGTATGCCAACGAGTGTAGCTGATTTTGCTGACGTCGCCGACTCGCCAGCATCCAGAGACACTGATTGTATTAGTATGAATAACTATAGAGTACGTGTTGATACTACAATTAATAATGCTGTCAGTACGCCGAAGGGGAAACGGGGCTTACCGAGGTATGTTAATGCACTGAATAGGGAACCACTTCGCCAATCTGATGATCCTTGTATAGAAGCAGAGATGATATATAGAGCCCAGTCCGCAGTCCAAGTTATACAAACTAGGATACAAAGGTCCCTAGTAAACATGATGCCCCTGAAAAGTGTCTATCCTTCCTGGGGATCTGTAGGGACCATGATGTTGTTGACTGATTATTTCACTAGAAGAATAAAAAGCGACTTACAAAAAAGGGATATTCTTGGGGCTTTTTATAGTTCAATATCTATAATACAAGAAGTATATCCACGACTAAACCCTGGTGATGAAAATTACGAAGAAGAGTATAAGAATAATCCACTTATAATGGATAATAATACACCAGACCAAAACATGTTTAATATTGTTCAGTCAATTCTTTATGGAATGATGCAGAACCTTAAAGAAAAAGCTAGTTTCAATGTTATGAGGTCTATATTCGAGCCTAATAATCTAACTTTTACTCGTTATAGGCGCATGTTGGCTAAATTCTATAGGTCAATGGATGCAGCCTTAAACCCAGGAGCCGGTCCCGCAAGGTCCCAAGATCATTTTGGCGTTCCGCAGCCACAGAGAAATTCAGTTCGAACAATTTTGAATAGTTGTTATACACTTAATGACGACGATGAAATTGATGATGTTACAGAATTAGGACTAAAAATAGGTACTTATTATTTTCCAATATCTTTTCAAGTTGCATCGTATTTGATGTGGTACGACACTGGAATTAAATTTGCCGAAAGATATAGTGATACATATTTTAGATTTGAGCTTGAGATCGCTGGTGCTGATGATAATCTACTTACGGCTGTAAAGGGACAGTTGGTCACACAATTTTCAACTTTGTACCAAGGTTTTCCTACTAGCGTGCCAACATATACAAAGGACAGAGATATTACATATTTTAACATAGAACAGGTAATAGCTAGAGAGCAGTTCCTTGATGATTTAGACTATTCTGAATTAGGTCTTGTTTCGGTTAGGGACTTCTTGTCCCTAAGAGCAGGTCAAATATCAGACATATTTCCTTATCCTTTTAGTGTGAGAGAAATTACAGGCAGAACAATCCAGGGTCAAGTTGTGTTGCCAGATGCTCAGATTCCAGAATCTATACAACAGTTTGCGTTAGCAGATTTTGGCTCCATCGCCGCTCAGCTACTAGTTTTGTTTGATCCTGACAACAGAGCCCCAGGGGCAGGATTTCTGCCTCAAGTCGAAGTCGAACGCTTCAATGCGACGGTCGCAGACCCAGGCTGGATCGGAGTACGAGAGCCACGCAGTCCTTTTGTCCCAGAGTCAATGAATAATGACTACATTATTTATCACGAAACGAATAATGTTTATACTTATCCTCATGTTGCGGTAGTGAAGACTATAGAAAGTGCTGTAACGGTGTTGAGTCAGCGGATGCCTGGGGTCATTGAATCATCTCAGGATCTATTGACATATGAACCAAATGAAAATAGTCCAGACGTTTATTTTGAACAGGTTGCTAGAATATATGAAGTGTGGGGAAGATATTACCTAGGAAATATAGGTAAGTATTATTTTGATCTAGAGCGAAATATCCTTCGTCAAGTGTACTATTTTAACAATATGGAAATTAATAATAATTATTCCGGTCAGTACGGCGAAGGTTCATTAGCGGACCCAAGAACCCCTGAGTATAAAGAAATAGTTGGCAAAACTTTGGCAAGAGATTTCTTCCGTACTGTTGCACCTGAATATTATAGAACCATCAACACAGCCATTGCCGATGTTAGAACAGAGAGTATCGAACTTATGGAACTAATTAGAAGTAATGAGTAAACTAGAAGGCATATCACCAAAAATTCCATTGACCTATAGCGACACCTATGGGCCATACGAACTTAACAGTAATCTTTTAGATACAGTCCGTCAAAATTTTAGAATGCTTGTTCTCACTACTCCGGGAGAGAGAATAATGTTGCCTGATTTTGGAGTGGGTTTGCGTAATTTTTTGTTTGAAGCAATAGACAGTACTACTTTCAGTAGCATAGTAGAAAAAATGAGAGAGCAAATTGATCTTTACATGCCAATGATAAGCTTAACGGGAGTAGATTTTATTACTAGCGACGAAGACCCTTCCTTGGGGTTCAACGAGGTTAGGATACAAATAATATATAATGTATTGCCTTTGAACACGGAAGATCATCTAATAATAAACTCTACGACGACTAGTTAAAACAAGGAAAAAACACAATGGCTAAGCGACCAATAAATTATACTAGCAGAGATTTTGAGTCAATCAAGGATGACTTAGAAAATTATGCTAAACGTTACTATCCAAACTCTTTTAAGGATTTTAGTGAAGCATCCTTTGGTTCTTTGATGTTAGATATGGTAGCATATGTTGGAGACCAGTTGTCTTTTTATGCTGATTTTCAGGCTAATGAAAGTTTTCTTGATAGTGCTATAAGATTTGATAATGTTGTTCGTCTTGCAGAAACTTTGGGGTACAAACATCAAGGCTCGGGTAAGTCAACAGGTAAGATTTCTCTTTACATGCTGGTTCCAGTCTCGTCTAATTCTAGAGCACCTGACTTAAATTATTTCCCTATTTTAGAAGCAGGGTCAAATTTTGGAGGGAACAATGGTTCAATATATACTTTAATAAATGATGTAGATTTTTCTGATCCAGGAAACGAAATAACTGTAGCTAGAACTGATGCAACTACAGGTAACCCAACCTTTTTTGCTGTCAAGGCGCTCGGAGAAGTTATTTCTGGACAGCAATACCAGGAACAAATTGAAGTTGGAGATTATCAGAGATTTTTGAAATTGACTCTCGATAGGGACAACATAACGGAAGTAATGTCTGTAAAAGATTCTCAAGGACACATATATTACGAAGTGGAAAATTTGTCACAGGATGTTGTAATATCTCAAGTAAAGAACGTAGATGACAACACTCGTACTTCTGTTCCATATACCATGCAAATCAAGCCTGTGCCAAGAAGGTATGTGATCGAGAATGACAGAGAAAACAATACGCACATACAATTTGGTTATGGTTCGGCAGAAAATATAACAGGTGACCTGATAGCCGACCCAGCAGATGTAGTTTTAGATATAACTAGTAAGCCATATGTTACAGCCGAAACCTTTGATCCAACAAATTTGATAAAGACAGATAAATTTGGCGTTGTGCCAACAAATACCACACTAACTATTGAATACACTGCAAACACAACAGAGATAGCAAATGCATCTGTTGGTACGGTATCTACAATCGTAAGTCCTAAACTACTATTTAAGAACAGAGCATCACTTTCTGAAAACCTAATTTCGACAATGCTTAGTTCCATAGAAGTTGATAATGAAGATCCCATTCTTGGTGATTTGGCTCCAATTAGTGCGGATGAGGTTCGTATTAGAGCACTGGGAGCTTATGCATCTCAAGGTCGTGCGGTAACAAGAGAAGATTATATCAACATCGCATATCGCATGGATCCAAAATTTGGCAAAATAAAAAGAGCTAACGTGATCCGAGATGAAAACTCATTGAAAAGAAATCTCAACATGTACGTTCTTACTGAGAGTTCAGATGGCAATTTATCTCAAGCTAACACCACACTAAAACAAAACTTAAAGACTTGGCTAGATCGGTATAAGATGATTAACGATACTATTGATATTCTTGATGGAAAGATAATCAACCTCGGTATTAGATATGAGATAATAGCAGACGTGGATGCCAATAGATTTGACCTTTTGGATAAATGTAATCAAAAATTATTAGATAAGTTTTTGAATATAAAATTCTCTCTAGGAGAGTCTGTATTCATTTCAGAAATATATAAACTTCTCAACGATGTGCCTGGTGTTGTTGACACTAGAATGGTTGAGTTGTATAACGTCTTTGGTGGTCTTTATAGTAATTATATATACGACATTGATTCCAACATGTCCTTTGACGGTAGATACCTAAACATACCTCAGGATTCCGCCGCTGAGATTCTATTTCCCAGCACAGATATTGTAGGAGTTGTAAAGTAAGATGGGTATTAAAAAGTATTTTGCTACATTAGATAATACAATTACAAATGCATTTGAGTCGGACCTTATTACTAGAGCCACAGGGTCTAACATGGGTGCTTCGGACATACTAGAGACTTTTGTAATTCATGGACAAACATCAGCATCTTTGTCTACTACTCCTTCTTTGACAAACGCACAAAATGCAGAACAAAGTAGAGTGATAATTCAATTTCCAATTAGTAGTATACAATCTGACATAACGGCAGGAATATTACCTACTGATACAGGTAGTATCAAGTTCAATCTTAGTTTATACAATGCCCCTCATGGAAATACATTACCAGAGAATTTTACACTTGATTTGATGATGTTGTCACAAAGTTGGAGCGAGGGTCGTGGCCTAGATATGGACAATTACACCGATGCTGGATTTAGTAACTGGGATAAAAGAACATCTGCTGCCGATTGGGGTGTAACAGGGTCTTCATTCATATCGGGCGTAAACACCTCAGCTAGTGTTGTTTTTGAAACGGGACTAGAAAATCTTTCAGTGGATGTTTCAGAGCAAGTATATAAGTGGCTTAGTGATTCAAACCAAATTGAAAACTATGGTTTTTTATTGAAATTTCCCGACTCTGCTTTGTCTGCCTCTGAGACACTTTTTACAAAACAATTTTTCTCTAGAACAAGTGAGTATTTTTTCTACCGCCCGGCATTAGAGGCAAGGTGGGATACTACTCGCAAAGATAACCGAGGCAACTTTTATATTAGCAGTAGCTTGGCTACTAGTGCTGATAATCTTAATACTTTGTTCTTATATAATGTAATAAGAGGACAACTATCAAACATTCCAGGTTTGCAAAATAACCTACTGAATGTCGAACTATACTCTGGTAGCAGTTCCCCGGTAGGATCTCCACTGCATGTGGTTGATTCTAACGGTGCGACAGTTACTGCATTGACTGCTGGATTATTGCTAGAGAATGGAACAACTGCCACTGGTATTTATACAGCGTCCTTTGCCTCTACTAGTAGCTTGGATACCGTGTTTGATGTCTGGCATACGGGCTCTGGTGTCAGTAGGGTAGAATTTTATACAGGATCTTACGAGCCAATTCCTTTTGATACATCTGACCTTTTGTACAATACAGAGTATGTGACAAGCATTACAAATCTTAATCCATCTTATACTAAAGGTCAGAAGCCTAACCTAAGAGTGTTTATCCGCAATAAGGACTGGAGTCCAAATATTTATACGGTAGCAACTCAACAAATCTTGCCAACTATTGTAGAGGACGCATACTACAGGATTACTAGGACAATAGATAATCTTGAGATTGTTCCTTTTGGTACAGGAACAGTGGCAAATGATTATACAAGGCTATCTTACGATGTAAGCGGTAATTATTTCGAACTAGATACATCATTTTTAGAGCCTGGGTATTCTTATGGAATTCAGTTTGCTTACTATTTACAGGGAGATTATAGAGAGCAAAACGAGATATTCAAATTTAAGATACAAGAAGAAGATGTATGAGCCTAAAAGACCTATACCAAAACAACCGCCAAGGCACGCTAGTTAGTAAATACCTGTCTCCAAGCTCGGCTGAGACACTTGGGAGTGGTATAGAGTCTAACGAGCATTTAAGGGCACTACAAAGCAAGAAAGATTATTTTCTTCCCCCGGTTGATTATTCTAAGCCTGAAAATTTTGTTCGGTTTGGATCAGCACTAGAATACTATAAAAATGCATTTGATTATATCATGAGTTTTTATCCTTATGATGGATCTTCTTTGGAAAAAACACAGTTTTATAATGATATAAATCCTTTAGAAAAATATACTCTAGATGTGGTTTACCCTAGATCAACCGGGTTTATAACTAACGGAGCAGCTTACGGCACAATCACATCTAATTCAGCAGGGTATTATTCATCTTCTTTGGGACAATACGTGCAGGTCAAAGGTGGACCACACAAGAGCACTAAGTTTAATGAGGCTAAAAACAGGACATCTAATCTAGAGTTTGGCGGTCCTAGTGGTTCCTCTGTCGAGTTTTATCTCCAAAAAAATCAACTGATAGACTCAGGTTCTCAATCGCCAAATCAAGTCATATTTGATCTTACAAACGGACAAGATGATTCTGCCGCTGCTGATTATGGTAGGTTTAGAATAGAAATAATTTCTGGATCAGAGACCCAGTTTAGGGTTACTATGATGTCTGGGGCATCTGGTTTTGATAATGTTTTAGTCCCCACTGGTTCCGGGAATATAACAATTTCAGATGGAACATGGCGAAATTTTGGCTTTGTTTTTGATACTTCCCAGTCCACGCCGCTTTTAGATTTCTATGTCAATGGTAAGTGTGTAGATACTGGGATTGCAGCCAATGGTGCGATTAGCCAAGTCACTGGTACTATGATAGCTAATATTGGTGCTCTTCGTCAAAACCCAACAGGCTCTCTCCCGGCTACATATGAGGGTGCTGGCAAGTTATCAGCTTCTCTGGATGAATTTAGGTTCTGGAAAACTAAAAGAACCTCAGAGCAAATTGGCAGATACTGGCTTCACGGCGTTGAAGGTGGCTCAGATAAATACGATGCCAATGTAGGACTCGGTGTTTATTATAAGTTCAATGAGGGGTTGACTGAAACAGCTAGCGTAGATCAAGTTGTGTTAGATTATTCTGGAAGATTGTCCAATGGTCTTTACATAGGGTATGACGCAACTTATTCTAGGAGTACAGGCTCGGCAATAGACCAGCAAAATATAGTTTCTGTAATAGAGCGAGGCGATCCAATAGTTAGAAGCTCTAATCCAACATATACTTCGCTGAAGGCTTCATATGAACTTTCCGGTGCTTATTATGATAACAATAATAACTCTAGATTGTTGAACCATCTGCCAGCTTGGATTATTGAAGCAGAAGAACAAAGCGAAAATGAGATAGTAAACATCACGCAGATTATATCTAGCTATTTTGATACAATTTATAATCAAATTACATCGCTTAGGGAACTGAAATATAACAACTATGTAAGTGGCACACTAACTAACTCCATCGACGAGTTTCCATATAACGATAGACTTGTTGAGAATTTAGGAATTCAAGCCCCAGAGCTTTTTGAAAACATAGGTGTTTTAGGTCAATTTTTTGAAAGAGATGAAGAGATAAATTTTGATCAACATTTGATGGATATAAAAAATTCTATATACAAAAACATCTATAACAACTTAAATTATATACTGAAGTCTAAGGGTAACGAAAAAGCAATTCGAAACTTTATAAGATGTCTTGGTGTAGGTGAAGATGTAATAGCACTAAACAACTATTCTAACAATGCAGATTATGAAATTAGTAGCAGTTATCTTTCTGCTGTAAGTACTAAGAAGTATATTGACTTTTCAACATTGATCTCTACAGCGGATTCTGACGCTACAGTTTATCAGTATTATGATGAAAATGATACAGCTTCCTCTGGTTTGATAAGTAGCTCTTTGGATCTAGACCAATACGCCTTCACACTTCAAGGAGAGTTTGTTTTTCCAGACAAAGAATCTTATGTAGTATCGGGCGGCGAACTACCTCGTATTGTTAGCTCCTCTCTGTTCGGATTTCATAACCCATATATTCTAGACAATGCTTCAACTGATTTAACCTGGGCTAATGCTATAGACGATTATGGCTTGCAGGTGTTCGCCGTACGAAGTCCTGGTGAGTATGCTGAGATAACTTCTCCTGAGTACCGAGTAAAGGATGCATTTTTTATTGTCAAGAATCGTGCAGGTGATACCTTGTTGACCTCCGACATATATCGCAATGTCTACGCTAACAAAAAATGGAACCTATCCCTGACTCTAAAGCCATCGAAATACCCTTTTGCTGATAGTGTCTTCGGCACTAGTGTAGGCACAAATAATTATGAACTTGGGCTATACGGTGTAAATTATGAAACAGGACTCAAGCAGCATAGTTTTTCTTCTACTACAACATTGACATATAGTAGTGGATCTAATATATTGTCGAAAGCAAAAAGAATTTATGCTGGCGCACATAGAACCAACTTCACAGGTACAGTTGTCAATTCAACAGATATAAGAGCTACAAGTATTCGGTATTGGTCTGATTATCTATCGCCTACAGTCTTAGACTTGCAAGCTAAGGAAACAGATACACATGGTGTTATTAATCCGTCCAGAAACACATATCTATTTCAAACAGGTACTATTTCTTCTTATACTCCATCAATTCAAACCCTTGCGCTTAACTGGGAGTTTGCCAATATAACAGGAAGTGACGCATCCGGTAGGTTTCTTGTTACAGATGCGTCATCGGGCTCATTCAGCGACGAGTACATAGGTGATTATCAGAGCACTGTATTTAGCAACATAAACTTAAGAAAACATCCTGGTAGGGGTGACTTTTTTGGTATTTACTCAGAACCTGCCAGAAAACAATTTGTTTATACTGATAAATTATTGCCCCCGGAATATATCTCTTCAACAGAGATGATAAAAGTGCTAACGAATGATGATGAGGTTTTTGGAACTTATAAAAAGCCTGCTAGTAGTTTTTATGCTGTAGAAAAAAGTATGTATCGTAGTATTTCAAACCGTATGTTACATTTATTTGCTTCAATCGATGAATTTAATAACTTGATCGGCGAACCAGTCAATAAATATCGTTTAGAATATAAGAGAATGCAAAAACTACGTGAGATCTTTTTCCGAAAAGTCAAGAACGAACGTCCCGATCTGCAAAAGTATTTAGATTATTATAAGTGGCTTGACTCGGCTGTGGGCGACATGATTCAGCAACTGTTCCCGGTTTCTGCTAGATATGCTCCCTTCGTTAGAAATGTAATTGAGAGTCATACCTTAGAAAGGAATAAAATACAGCACAAAGCACCGCTTATAAAATATTCTAATCCCTTCGGTGCTGGTAACGGTGGTCCTATATCTAATATTGGCGGTGGTTATGAACCCATGGGTGTTCCGGGTGACCCTAATCACCCGTCTTCATTTCCGCCACAAACACCTTTGCAGCCAAACGGTCAGTCGCTTGACGTTAACGACATTGGTGGCAATAATGCTCCTCCAGGGCAGCCACCACAAGCCCCACCACCGCCACATGAAGATCGGTCACAGGGAGAACCTGAACCACAAATCCAAGGCGGTCAGCAAGGTGAACCCAACCCTGGTCTTGGCGGCGGACCACAAGGTGACCCAAACCCGCCCGGTGGCGGATACGGCTGACAAGATATTTTTATAGAGACTAGTTACTAAATGGCAAACAAAATAATAACAAATAAAACAATAATAGACACAGCACCTCCTGTTCCTAACAAGCGCATAATTGGTGGATCTAACCAAAGGAGCAACCTTCGCTCGGTATTAGAGACCCCGACTTCTTGGAAGTATAATCATGCGCCAACCTCCGGATTAGAGACGGAGAACGGCGCTTGGTGGCAAAACAGAGCAGAGCGTTACGGGGTAAAGCTTTCAGGCTCTGGGGATATGTTATATTCCCGCCAAGCAGTGCAAAGAGAAGCACTGAGAAATCTTGACCACCGCAGGAATACGAATCACTCTATTGAATTTGGTGATTCGTATCATGGCGGCAGCAACCAAATGCTGAATAAAAACCCCAGGTCTAGAGATTTTACATTTAGAAATTTTGAAGCAGAAATAAATATAACCTCCTCAGTATATCCGGATATTAAGAAAAGAATATCTTTTCAGGCAACTAAAGGGGGAGAAAATTATAGCGGAGAATTGTTTACTCCGTTTAGTGTTTTCAAGAGTACTGTAGTTTCTGGCTATAGAAAGTTTTTAGATGATCGAGGATTATCTAATTTAGATTTTACTAATTTTCACGGAGACTCAATCCTAAACCGTGGAAAAGTAACTCCTGCTCAGGGTCCTTTCACTGAGACGCATGTGGGTGGCATACAAGCTCGTCATAACCCACCATTAATGACATCTGATAGAAAAGAGCAATTTTCTATGTCAATAAACGGTGGTTACGCTATAGCCACAGTAACGATTGGTATTGGCGGAGGGTTCAATACAGCAAATTACAACGGTAAAAATCTAACTCTAAGTCTGGGTGGTGTTGATCTTGAGACTGAATTTGATAATACCGCAGATATGGAAGAGAGCACGGAAAGTGTTACTGGTGTTGCCGATGCTACAAGCATCAGTGAAGTTGCAACTTCTCTTATACAGAGCTTAAACGCTTCTATATCGGAGCAGGGTCTCCGTATATCTGTTGATGATTCGTCTTCTGGAGCCGTAATTGTAATTTCCTCTAAAATACCAGGAAGATCAATAAACGGAACTGCTTTTGGAGGAACACTTATAGCTAGCGTTTATGGATCTAGTGCTGCTTTTGCTGGCGGAACAGAACCGATAGGAACAATTAGCACCATCGAAACCGGCGATGCCCCAAGAGGTCATTACCTTCGGGGAATGGGACCAAAATCACCAGTAAACATTGCAAACATTAAAACTCTTCTTACTTCTAATAGTGTAAGGATTATTGGTAATTATATAAAAAATTATGAAGTAGTTCAAACAAGTAATAGGGCAGCTACCAACATGGACTTTGCCTTCAACAGTGCAAACTATGCATACAATGCTCCGACTGCTTTTGTAAATACTATAGCTATGCGTGCCCTGGGTAGAACGGGGTCAGCAGATTATCCAGCCCCTCGTCAGATTGCTACTCGACGCACAAACAAGACAATCTTTACGGGTAGGTTTTCAGCCCCTGGGTCAAAGGTTGATTCAAGTCAACTTTTTAGAGATGTTCGATCAAATCAGTTTTCTCCGAATAATGCACTTCCGTTCAGGAATATCCCAGTAAGAAAGCCATACTTGAAAGAATTGAGTACGTTTACGGGTCAAGGCGGCTATCTTGGCACTAGTACTACGGTCGCTGCACCTATAAAAACTCAAAGAAACTCTACTCAACGTGTAGAGATTTACGAAACATCTCCTCAACTAACTCATGCGACAGGTACTCTACACGATACATATTTTTTCATGAGACCTATCCCGGCAGGCAACAGTACACAGTGGTTCTTTTCGTTATCTGGTTCTGATACAAGAACATATAGTGATTATGTATTATCAGGATCAGAATATCCATCTATCATGACTGTTCCAAGTCCATTTCTCCCAACACCAGTAGCTGCTACTCATGCGAATTATTCTCTTGAGTTTGCGGCTAGTAGTCCAAGTGATTACGACCTTGAGACTGTCATACTTACCGACGCCGATGCTAGAACTTTAACCTTTACCTACGTTAGTGCCAAAACCCGAGGAGATGTAATTGTAGACAGTCCTACGGCATATAAATTAGGTATCGGCGGCGGCTCGCCTGCTAGTGCTTCTCATCAGTATGCAGAAGGTTTGAGATTGGGTGTTATTGAGGCTTTTACCAATGGACATTTGAGTATAGGTGTTGATTCGTTTTTCTATCTTGGACCAACTAATTTTACTAATCTAACACAATCGGTTGGAGGTGCAGCAGGAAATACAGTTGTAACTGGCTCGGTCATACAGCTTACTCTCGCCGCTGGTGCCACTGGTACTAAATTTTTTGCAGGCGGTGCAGATGCCGTAGGAACATATATTGATACAGCGGGATACTCTGGCTCAGGACAAAACTTAAGATATATTTGGTCTGATATGCCTTATTCTGCTCCTTGGACTCAGCTTCGAGTCTCAGAAACTCGTGCTGGTCGAGCCTATAGAAGAAGCTTGCCTAATTTTATAGAATTAGAGCCTAGGATAATAGATAGGAATAGCAGGTTTTCACCATCTACATTTGAGCGAACTACTACGGACCAAGCAGGGAATTCTCAAACATATTTTTATTCCAAAGGATATCATGAATCTTTCATTAGTTCAAAATATAAGCCATTAAAACACAAGATTCGGACTTCTATGAGGTCAGGTGATTCTGGCAAAGAGATAAAACTAGACCTAGACGTTAAATATTCTTACGGAACTTCTTTGATGGGGTTTGCCAACAAAGAACTTAATGAAGAGTTGGACGGTAATATTAAGTTTGCTTTTGGCAAAGTAAAGCGACCCTATGAAATACTAAAAGAACAAGCTTCTGACGATCTATCTCGTGACCTAAATGGGATAGATACGATAAAAGAGTTTGTGTATGAAGAGACAATTTACCCAAAAGAGAATTACACGTATATGTCTGGAACTCGTGGTCGTCTTTCTTTTGATAATAATTATTGGAGAGACAATAAGTCTTTCATCAATACTTTTACTTTTTTGAATTTCACCATTTTTAGACTGGATCTTTTATCTGACAATTCTGAAACTTTCAAAGAATACAATAGTAATTGGTACCGCATCCGTTCAGCCCTTACAAATTCACAAGGGTACGGATACAAAGCTTCAGAACAAAATCCTTACAGTAACTTCGACCCCACTTATCCTATAGGGGTCGGTCCTGGTAGAGGATCGATATGGCCTTTGGACCCATATATTTGGGCAGACCATATAGATACGTATGTTACAGCACTTACTGGTACTTTCAACACTCCAGTCTTGTTAGCAGACCAGTCAACTCTGCCAGCCGGCGAGCTAATGACACCATATTTTCATGCTGTAGCTGATTCAAATACGAACTCTTTGACTGGAATCAATAAATATAATGGCTTGACCAGTAGTTATGGTGTTCTTGGTTTAGCAAGAACAGAGACTGTATCTGCACAATACGTACACACTACAGCTATGGTTACTGGCGTAATTGGTAGTTCTCCAAATCAGTATCAGCCAGAGCCTCGCTGCCCTGGTAATGTATATACTTTGCCTACTTGGTCAGCCGGAGCCGAAAGACGTTATGTCGATGGTCCTCTCAAGGGACAATCAAGAGGAGCATCGGCACCTTTTTATGATTCTTACGAAAAATATGCAGAAGACATAAGACTTGTTGGTAAAGAATATACAATAACTCCAGAATTTAGAGTAAGCGAACACGTAAGCGAGTATGCGAACAACTCTTCATTCTTGTCGATTGTGTCATCCTCTTTAGAAATTACTGGTGCCAGCCAGAATAATTTTGATAGCACAAACGAAGATTTTTATGATCGTTATACCACGACAGATAGTTTTGAATTTTTAGAAAATTTTATGTCTTTTGACGAATCAAATGATAATTTTATTTTCAATAATTATCCCAGGCATCTGGAAATAAGCAGCGAAGCTATTATAAAGCTTCTACCATATGAAGGCTTCTATCCGGTCAACAGGACTTTGCAGATAGCGACACAGTTCTCTCAATCATATTCAAATAGTTTTATTTTTACTGGCACTGACTCTGGAAACCGGCGTGCTTTGAGAACTGTTTTACGTCCTTTCTTCTCACCTGGTATTCTATATAATTCAATAAAATCAGGTATTGCAGTTGATTATCCGGTTCGTCGCTCCGATAGGGATGATCCTAATTCGTGGGCTCTGATAGCTCCTGTTATTTACAACATCGCTCTCAATAAACAAGATTCAAAATTTGGTACCCCACTTTATAATGGTGGTTTACGAGCATTGCCATATCCTGCTTTGTTTACTCTAGACACCTCTTTTGGAGACGGAATACTTCCCAGCAATACTAGAAGACTTGAAAATATGAGTTTTAGTACTTCAAGTGACGCCGGCGTTGCTAACCGAGCTTTGTTTTTTGGGGATCGGCTACCTTTTGACTCTATCCTATCGCCAGAGAATTACTTATCAACAGGTTCAAACTCAGAAATTATTTCTGCCGACTCTACAGATAATTTCCAATACATCGTAGCTAGTGCTTCTATAGAGCCATCAGCACTGACAGACACTTCTTTGTATAAAAAATCAATATCTAATTTCCTAGCAAATGTCCCAGCATTTTTTCTAAAGAAAAAATTCAATAAATACGGTCATGAAGGTAAACTTACTAAATTTGTATCTCAATTCGGCGCACCCCCTAGAGGAACTCAAGAGTCTACTTCTCCAAAAAGAAAAGTTACCGTAGAGGCTAAGAGTGCTTATATGATGGAAATTGGTCTGATGAAAACGGATCAATTCAATATGTATAGCAATCCACATGCATTTGGTCCATCTACCTTTACACATGGAGAAATTAATACCTGGGATACCCTCAAAGCTAGTGGAAGTTTTGTTCCCAATAATCCTGCATGGCCTAAGCATAGGGGAGAATTTGCACCTTTCACGGCACCTTATTATTATGGTCCATCTTTGGTGCGAATAACTTTTTTGCCGATTGGTGACAAAAAAGAATATACCTTAGATGAAATAATCAATAACGATCGGGGCGAGGTTTATGTTGATTTCATAAACGAGAGTGGAAGTTATTATGACGTAACTTCTGGATCTTTTGTTGATGCCAACGGTATTAGTCGTGCCTCGACAACAACCCCAGGCTATGGGTGGAATAGAGCATGGCTTAATCGCATGGATATTGATGCATCTATTTTTATAAATAACGAGTTTGAAACCGGTGACGGCGAGAAATATAAATCTTCAGATCCTAATAAATGGACCATCATGCCTAAATGGGAATGCCCTATTTTAGATTTCCCAAATAGAGCATCCAGTGCAGGCATATACAACTTCTCGTCCTCAGTTGAGCCTGGGTCATACACTCAAAAAACTCAAGGAATGTGGCACCAATATGGAGTTGAACCATCTGATAATAACGGGGTATATATGTATATCAAAGATATCCCAACAGGCAAAAACGAAGAATACGATAGAATCGCTGTATCTTATGTTAGTACAGGCACTAAGCCAGTTCCTTTCACAGATTTCTCTGGGTCCTATCACCACGTAAGGAAGCTTCCAAAGTTTGTAATAGATTCTGGTCGCAAAGTAGAATCTATGGCTGATTTATGTGGGTTTGATCCTGAAGAAATTATTCGACAAGGTTTTGATCCCTCGAAGGCTAAAAGATTGGGAGAACTAGCAGAAGATGATGAAAATTCTATTTCCGAAGCAATATTGGCTTTACCTTTTTACCTAGACGAAAAAGGGTCTCCTAATCTTGTGAACTTGCAGGCCCCTGCAAACAAGCTTGGTCCAAAGATAAAAGAGTTTAGAAAGAATTTTACTAACTATTCTCTGCCGCCTTCTTTGGCATATAAACTGCTTGGTCTTGTACCTAAGGGTTATCCTCAAGTACCGGATGTCATAAATCCATTCGGACCAGATGAATATGATGAAATACTTAACGGAAGTGACATCTTGCAATGTCCTGTGGTGTATCTTATGGAGCATAAAGTATCTTTATCGAAACAAGACTTGTCTGACATCTGGCAGAATATAATGCCTGATATATCTAATAGATTCTCCAAGAGCTTCTCAGCTATTGACCATTACATGCCAGGAGACAATGTAGAAACCTCAATAACTAAGTTCCCAGAAGTTCTTAAAGAACAAATAAGCCTGGGTGTCACCCAAGATGGTCACCCAAGGTATGACTTGCTGGACATAGCAAAGAATTGTTCTGATGGGTTTGTGCCTGAAATTAGATGGCTAGTCTTTAAAGTCAAGCAAAGAGGTGTTGCTAGTTATGCACAGCTTATAGCTGAAGAGGTGGACGGACCTGATGCGCTTGGCTATGACAATAATAAAGAACTCATGCTTTTGCAGGGCTTGCCCTCTGATGAGGTCGAAAAAATTCTAACAGATAGGGATGAGTTTTCTAAGAATGTTTACATAAAAAAACATGCCTTAGATAGCCCTACTTTCAACTGGCCTTACGATTATTGTTCGTTGATAGAGTTGTCTAAAATAAATGGCAAGGTTGGGTTCCGACCTGATTTGCAAAAAGAATTCAAAGAATCACAAGAGTCTGACTCATCTGACGAACAGAAGATAAAGGCATCTATTGAAAACATAGCTAAAAGTGTTATGAAGCTGGACAAAGAATAAATGCTCTTTGGAGATACTTAAAGATATGGTAAAGTTCTTTGACCAAAAAGAGGAAGTTATTTCGATAGAGCTTACGCCCTATGGTAAAGAGAAATTCGCTAGCGGCTCGTTTAGTCCCAAGCATTATGCTTTTTATGACGAGGCTATCTTATATGACGGGACGTATGCAAACATAGCAGAATCTCAAAACCAAATTGTAGATAGGATCAAGAACTCAACACCACGCCTACACCCCTTAACTAAATTTACTAGCAGCCTGGCACCCGTCGTATCACTTGGACCAGAATCAACCAGCGCCGGCATGTTCTCAGAAAATAGTATATGGAATGCCTCTTTTTTTAGGTTTCTTGGCAAAGGAAGTCCGTGGGTACAAAACATGCCCGCTTGGGACATAAGAATTACTCCATCTTCAGACCGTTCATTTGAAACAGGTGTAGACTATTCAGTCAATAATTCAATACCTGCCATGAGTGCTACATTAGAAATTAATTATGTTAGTTTTGATATACCCAACACAAACAATAAAACATATAGCCTAATAGCTTCGGACAATCTGATTCTAAATGTGCAAGAAATGAATTCGATATTTAAGGGATCTGGAAACTTTGATATACAAGTTTTATTATCCTCTTCAGCAGATAATGGTTCTCGCCATATTCCATTAGGATTTATTAGGCAAGGGGTAGATAAATCTAATATTTTGCTAGACCAAGTTAACGATCCGTTATTGTTGGCTCAAACTATTTATGGTAACGATCAGGAAATCAAAGATGGGTTCCCTTTATTAGACCATACATATTCTGAATTTTACTTAAATATTTCTGTTGATGATGAGATTTCGGGCAGAGATATGACTCCTGGTTCGACAATGTATGATACTACTAGGAGCGATGCCACAGCAGACATATGTCAGGTACTAGAGGATTCTATATCTGACGACTTTGGCAATGAGGGAAGATAAAAAATGTCAATTCTAGTTAAAAAAGCAAACATAAACAATGTGTCACTTCAAGCTTCAACATCACCTTCGGGAAGTAGCTCTATGCAGGTTTCTTCGAATATTGAAGTCTATAATTCGCCCAACTCTACCTTGTTCGAGGATTTGTCTGGGCTGAGGATAAGGCTTATTGCATCTTTTTCTGAAGACACAGCAAAAAATATGGATTATCTTACTCAAAGATATAATGAATTCAATCAAGACGAAAGGTATGAAGGTACTTGCACAACATATAAGTTCAATAAATACCTTAAAAAAGCAGTAGGAAATAGCAACCTTCTAACAAACGGTGCAGTGTTTAGCCCCTTTGCGTCCAACTCAGAACAACTGAATATGATGTTTAGGCACAAATCAACCCCCATCGGTGATGGGAATAAAATTCCAAAAAATTTACTGATGTATGATTGTCTTTTACAAGACTTGACTCCAAAAAAATCTGATGGCACGATAGAGGTGTTAGGAAGAGATTCAACTATTCAGGAGATAAAACTTTCAGATGTAGCTATAAATTTTGATAATCATGGGGCAGATTTTAAAAACTTGTCAGTGTATCTTTATGTTTATATGCCTAGCTTTTATAATACCGATACACAATTAGACTACTCAATAAACACGGGCATGTCAATTGTAGATAGTTTGTGCCTTCGGGGGCTTAAAACATCTTTCCTGACAATTTCTAACGAAAACTTATTTGTAGGGATGCGGACTTCTACTATAACGCAAGAGCCTGATAATAATAAATTAGATGTTCTTTCACCTGTAGATACGTTGTCTTTGGATTCAATTACTTCTCAAGGTTTTGTTAGTTTTCGAAATAGGCTACTGGGATCTCTTGGGACCAATGGGAATGATTTACGAAAAGTAGTTAGTAGTTCAAATTATGTATCTGATCTTTGGATTAGTAGAGATAGTCTGAACAACAATAAGTTGTTATTTGCGATAGATCTTGCTTCATATTTGGCTGAGAATAGTTCTCATCCTTTCTTGTATGACAACAAAGACCTGGCTAATGCTATGATTTCAGGAGCATCTTCATTAGCTCCAAAAAACCTCTCGTCAATAAAAGATATAACTGTTTACAGAAGATTCTGTTCTCCTAGTGCGATTGGGTCATCAAATTCTCTTGGTACGAGTTCAAAAAATGTCCCACTAGGTCCAAGTGAAATATTTCCCAGGGTGCCTCTTAAGAGTCCACGGCTTACAAATCTTAGAATATCAGACCAGGATTCAGACCAGGATGATAAGAGGATTCAATTCTTTGAAGTAGATGATATTATAAACACACAGTCTAGTCCAAACCGTCAAATAAATGGTTTATTTAGATACGAGATTGAGTTCTCTGTGTACGATAGTTCGTGTAAGTTTTTAAGAAATGTGGCAAATAAGTTTATAGAAATAAAAACTAACGTCAATAATGTTTATGAGGAATTAGTAAATGGAAGATACAGAGATTCTTCTGGTTCTCTGGTCCGGGTTTCAAGCACAGGTCAGATTCTTACAAGTCTTCGGGAAATAACATTTGATAATACATCGGGCATCTCTTTATATGATTATATCCTGTCTATAGTACAGGAATATGACAATCTCATAAATAGCTTTAATGCATCGGAACAAAAAATAGATATTGTACAAGCCTATGGGGTAGCAATGGAAAAAGATTTTGGGAAGATAAATATATCGTTATTGGCTGGGCTTGAAGTTATAGTACAAGTCGGTATTGACTTTGTTACAAAAAGCTTACTTCAAACATATCCAGATAATCCCTATGGCACTTCCCCAGATCTTACAAAAAGATCTCCTCGCATGGGCACGTTGCCGGCTTATAGGATACCTCTTAGTACAGCGTTACATATTTTCTCCGATACAGTTGAAATAGGCAAAAACTTTAATTTTGGTTTAGATTATGTCGCTCCAGACTATAATTCGGAAGGGTTATCTAGTATTGGCTTCGACCAGTACGATGGCAGAAGAGAACTAGAATTTAAGAAATACTTTCAAACAGGAAAGGCATCCTCTGTGTCTATACCGCCAGGACCGTATAGGGATTCATCATACGCATATTTTACACCACAAAAAATTGCTTCTCCAAATAGAAACGTTATAATTCAAACAAACTTTGTAGAGGCAAACGGTCTATCGGTCAATTATGACTTAGGCAGGTACGCTTTATTGTTCAAAGATATCATAGATTTTAAAACCATGACCAAAGATGGTGGCAGATTTTACGTCAACCTTCCAGAACGTCTAGGTGAGCAAGCAGAAAGCAATAGGCTTTTTTCAGGCGCTTCTAGGATGTTGCTAGAAAAATATGGTGTTACTATAACAGATATAACCACAGAGGATTTCTCACCACCTCGTGTTGTGACTGGTACCCCTAAAAATACCATTACTGCGACCGGCGAAGATAAATGTGGTGATTCAAAAGGTTTTCCTCTGATACCTACAATCCTTGGTGGTCTTAATTCTTTAGAGGCAAAATCATATTTATTGTTGATAAATACTGCTATAAAGAATAAAGATATTTTACAATTAGCACCCTCGATCTTAGAGTCCTTAAACCAAAAACAACTTAGCGGTAAGCCAATAAAACTGGCTTTTTCTTTGCTAGGTGAACTTGAAATAAAAAGCAAGACAACCACCAGTGAAAAAAACAACACTTCTTACAATTCTTTTACAGATTTGAGAAAAACTTTAGGAATCAACAAATCTAATGTAAAAGAAAAAATAGAGTCAAGTCCAATAAGCGAGATGCCTAATCAAATTAAAAGCATGTTGGCTATCGCCTCAACGCCTGACGTATTGCCTTTGGGTAATTTTGAAACAGGCTTATCTTTTGATGTTTGCCGCCCAAGACTTATGAACCCAGTGAAAAATGAGTCTTCGGAAGACCTAGTTAGTTTCTTTAGTGATGACGAGGATATTCCACCATATCAACAGGCACTAGATCCAATGAAGTCTTATAATAATTTTTTGGCTTTTTGGATGAATTATAAACAAATTTGCGTCATTGAGTATCTAGATGGATTTGGCGATCTTGAAGTAAACGAGGACACATATGGAACTTCAACTATACCTTATACTGCTTCTAGTAAATTAGCACTATCACGCTGGCTGCCACTGTCCGAAGAAATAATTTCTAAAGCAAAACAAGGATCCCGTGGCGGTATACTTTTATGTAGAGTTCGCCAACTTCAGCCATCTGATTATGTAAATTTGTTATCTCAAACGCTTAGCCAAAAACAGATAGATGAAGTATCTAGGTTTTTTGAACTTGGGGACAAATTTAAAATGCCTTTGTATAATGAATACTTCTATCTTGGTGGTAGCAGTACTGTATTTTCTGAAGAGTCAGTCGATATAGTTGATGATATTGCATTAGAGGAAATAAATTTAACACCTCTAGTTACAACAGGGTATTAAAATAAATGGTTAGAAGACTCATAAACATTCGAAACGTTTTTGGAAATAGGGCAAAGGATCCCTTATCTAAATATTATGCACAGACCAGTCTTGGAGATAGAACTCTTATTGGTCGCAGAGAGCCTGGTTATGGACCACGATTTGGTAACCTTGCTGATGATAGATTGTACGTTGGTAATGTGAGAGATTTTGCCGATCAGCAAATACGATCAAATATCCCTCATATTATCTGGAATGCTGGTGGTCCGGCTAGCCCTGAAGGCGATCACCCTCCCGCAGACTTTTTTGATTTTGAGTCATTTGTTTGGTCTGCTTTTGCTGAATTGCACTCAGGAAACCCCGAAGAAGTGCAGAGAGAGCTAGGCAGGTCTTATGCTTCTAATAATCCTTATGTTTATGCAAATGAGGACTCGACTTTATCTAGTCTTTCTGGCGAACTTGTAGAACAAGTGGTAGCCAACGCTTCTGCTATAATAGAGGGTGTCGTAACAGAGGGAAGTGGCATAAATGAATATCTTGGGTCTATAACAATAAACCAGGATCATACGAATAACCTTAGCCCACACTTATTTTTATCATTTTTGGGCGGCGGTGGCAACGGCAAGGAATTAAGTGATCTTATTTTTGATCAAACGTTCGAAAGGAACAGGGGCAAGGGCATTTCAACCCCAGCAGAGAGAAGGGTCTATACAGATAGCTTTCCAGAATTGACTAGTACTGAGGCAATGATGCGAGACCTGATCGGAAGGATAAGACTTATTCAAGATATGAGTGAGGAAGATTTCAATAGGCTCAAGGCTCAAGACAACACATCAATACAATATAGCACTAGAGCTACACTAATCAGATTTTATCTCTATATGATGTCTGTTGCGATCATCAAGACAATGCCAGTAGATAGACAGTATCTTATCCAAGATGCCTTGCTATCACCAGAAACAAATTCAGTTTCAACCTACAACCACTTAAACTTGACATTCGAAACTCCCTATGTTACTACAAAAAATACTAATTCTTACCTGACAGATCGTGATAGCGGAATATATCAAGGCGGTTATGAGGCAAGAATAGGAAGTCATTACAACAATTACTACCCAAGGTATGAACTAGGAGTATCCTCTTCCCAGATAAGCGAGGAATTGAATTATGCAAATGCTTTGCCTAATGCATATGTACGTAATATTTTTACGAACACTGATTCTACAGTGCCTGTGTTACAGATGGAAAAGTATGACACAATTATTACACTTGACAAAAGAATTAGTAATAACTTTGCACGCTGCCAAGGAAGACTAGTTGCTGACTATTATAATGCCTATGGTTCAGTTGTGTCTAATCAGGTTGACGGAATTCGTAGGTTTAGTAGGGTCGATGCATCACAGTTAGGATCCATGACCAAGAACATAATAATCCCCTCAAGTGAGGCGGATATGTTTTCTGAAGTTAAAAGAAATCGCTTTACTAACCCTATGTTTACACAAGTTGGTTTTACTAGAGAGCCCGTTGGAGAAGTGGGTCGTCAGATGTGGGCAAACAATATTAGTAGTCCTATCTTATCTGCAATTTTGTCCTCCAACCAAGGCAATAATGACGGCACCAGAAGTAGAAGAGTCAAGGAAATTATAACAACTTATGTTGCTACATCTGGATCTGATGCCGGGTCTCAACTAGAATCATCAGTTGTCACTATGGACGGTGTGAGGGGGTTAGAATTACCAATTACAGTTTATGACCCGGCTTTACTAATACGCAACGCTGCGAATTCTGAAATTAGTGATTCGTTAATATTGATGGAAAACAAACCCCTTGATACTCCTGGGGGACCAGTTCAAAAAGATGAACCTTACTCAGGAGCCTTGACACGAGCACAAAGACAACGTTGCTTAAACCTACTTTCCGACCTTGAACGAACGGCTGAAAGTAATTCTGAATTTGCCTATAACTCTATATTGGACGATAATAACTACATTACTCCAAGCGAAGTTCTAGCCTACGGGATTAGTAAAAGGGATTCGAACGACGAGAATACGGCTCGGAATATACAAGACATAATGATAGGGAACTCACCAGAATCTCAAGCAAATCCTTTAGTAACATCTTATATAGACACTCAGATTATGTATGGTCAAGAGTATCAGTATAGCTTATTTGAATATAGAGTTGTTTATGGTACAAAATATAAGTTAGCAGCGATCGCTCCACTTCTTGATTTGACTATGGTGAAAAATATATTACCTATCGCAACTCGTGAGGTTGCCGAGCAGACATTAAACTGGCTAGTATATAATTCAGGCTTAGCCCTTAATGCTGAATTGAAGTTTGAGCTTTACGTAGATGAGGAGCCTGACGTTGCAATATACAAAGTACCTGTTTATCAAAAAGACTTCTACCGCCACGTTATGATTACTGCTCCTTTTAATAGCGATAATCCTGAGGGAATATTTTACCCAACAGCTAAAGTGTTGGATCGCCCACCTGCCCCACCAGAGGTCAACTTTTTCCCTTTAGTGGGCAATGCTAACCAATTTGCTATAAATATAAACCCTCAAATTGGGTCTTACCTTGGGAAAAATGCCTTAGAGGTAGTTTCAATCGGCGACGAGGCTGTCAACTTAGGAGAACTATTTGAGTACCAGAGTCAGTTTACTAACTATGATCTGGCTCCCGGCACCCTAGAGTTTGCTAATGAATCAATACAAGACGTTAAAGATATAACTATTTATCGAACTACAAATATCAATTTTGATGTAGGTAGTTATAACGAATTATACAAATCGTTCAGTCCTGAGAATAACAATAAGGTTGTGGTTAGAAAGTACTCAACAGATATAGGATTGTTGGATCAAACAATGTCAGATGTACAATATGTAAAGTCTTATGACATATTAGACAACTTGTCTCCAAACATTGATTACTTTTATACCGTCGTAGTTCATGATCGTCATGGTAATGTTTCAAACCCAAGTCAAATATATAGAATAAAGCTCGTTTTAGATAAGGGATTAATTGTGCCAGAAATAGACAAAGTTGAGCCAAGAAAAATATCAACTAAATCTGCGACCAAAGACCTAACTAAGTTTATTAAGATAGAAGCATCAAACCTCCAATCGTTTCCAACGATTCAACAAAACGGAGAACAGTTTGTAGGTATTCGTAGCCTGGCATCTAGCTTAGGAAAATCAGTTGAAAATGAGACAATGATTGTGCGGCTTACCTCAAAAGACACGGGCAAAAAATTTGATATCAAAATAAATTTTATTGTCAAAGTGGATGGTGAAATAGTTGGTGGCTAAACATAAATGAATGAAATTGGTAAATTGGAACTATTTATTAGGAATCAATTTATAAGATTGAAACAAAGGAAACGTTATGGGATTTATAGACAATAGTGGTGATATTATACTTGATGCGGTTTTGACTGATGAAGGTCGCCGCCGTTTAGCTCTCGGCGATGGCAGTTTTCGTATTGCAAAATTTGCTGTCGGCGATGATGAAATTGATTATTCTTTGTATGATACTGCCCCAACCAGCGGTTCTGGATATGAAGATCTTAGAATCCTTAAATTACCTGTCTTTGAAGCATTTACAAACAACGTAACATCCCTCAAAAACCGTTTAGTTACTTATAGTGACAACTCCCTGCTTTATTTGCCAGTTGTCAAACTTAATACAAAAAATGATTCGGCTACTTCTCTAGATGTGCCAGGTGGCTACTATGTGTCCGTTGATTCTACTACGTCAACTCAGATAACGAATGCCCTAGATACAGCAACAAGTTCTGGATATCGTCTAGCTCATCCCGGCGCTACCGCTGAAGATTCTAGGATTATATGCGATCAGGGACTAGACACGGGAGATTTATCTGTAGGTCTCTTGTTCGGCACCAATGAACAACAACAAAGTGTATTTGAGTCGGGGTATATAATAGAGTTGGACAATCGTTTGCTATCTGTGGCAACAACAACTGGGGGTAATCCCCGACCTGTAGCACAACCATCATTTATTGATGATGATAATGTGGCTTCATATATGTTGAACCTTAACAGAAATAGTGGATACTTCGCCGCCCAACGCAACGGCAACGGCGGTGATGCGCAGCCAGCATATGAATTAACCCAGAACCAAGGGGTGCTTCGAGTAGAAAGATCAGTTATCGGTCTCAATGATCAGACAGGAAGATTGGGCTCAAGGCTTATTTTTAGCCTTAGATCCAACAATGACGTACAATTGCAAAACAGCACACACCTATTTGATACTCTTGGTGGCACGGTCACCATAGCAGCACTTGGTGGACTTAGCTTTAAATTTATCAACACTGTAATAAGAATTACAGGAATGACTACTGGATCTCGTCTGGAGATACCACTTAAATTGTTGAAATATACAGCATAATAGGATATAAACATGGCGACTAGTTTTAAAACATTAAACCCCAATACAGATATTACCAATACTCGTACTAAACTCCACGAGTCCATACCTCTTACGGGGACTATTATATCTGGTACATACGGAACATTTCCGGATGAATTGAATATAAAAAATTATACGCACGGCATGTTCCAGTCCGTATATGACTATCCGTTTTTAAGTTCCTCTGCTAATCATATTTTTGACATTACGGCTGGCTGGGTAACTGATTCTCTTTTGTCCGGCTCATTGGTTCTCAATATGAGAAACCAGAAGAATGATATTTACAATGAAATGTCTCAGATACTGGCTGGTTATGATAGTACTGGTAGTATCAATAGGCTGAACGTTAGTGGTAACTTCACAAGTGGCATTGCTGCTGATAATATGAACGAAGTATTTGTTATCAACTTTGCCAGACTTCTTACAAAAGATGAAATTCAAAAACAAGCTGATGGCTTTACTATGATTCTTGGGGTAAGTGCTTCATACGCTAACCCATTTGCAAAAACTTTGACTGTTTACGATAAAGACGGTCCAAACGCATATAAGACAAATTCTCCTGCCGGAGAATTTAACATTCTTTATGGTACTGGGTCTGGCTTTCCTGGTTCATCGCCTAAGCCTTGTGGTCTGGTATTTTACCAAGCAGGCGTTGCACTTGTAACAGCTTCAGTTTTCCAGTCTACCTTTGTCGAAGAGTGTGAAATGACTAGTGCTGGTTTGCTTCCGTTACCACTTTTGGTTAGTAGCAGTATTAGTGGAGCATGTGATGCACTTAGGCATAGGATCCAAAATATAAGCTTCAATAATACCACCGAACTTAACTCAACAATTTATTTTTGTAGAATAAACAACGGTGATTTCAACTTTAGTAGTAATCCAACATATCTTAGCGCCAGCAAGATGCGTGTCAAAGAGGTTGCAGCGGACAACCCAGTATCTTATATTACCACAGTGGGTCTGTACAGTGAGGACAACGCTTTACTAAGTGTTGCCAAACTCAGCGAGCCTTTGAAAAAGACACCCGCTGGCGAGTTGATCCTAAGAGTCAGGAACGATTACTAGAAGGGGGTATGGATGTCCTACCTTCATTCGTTTGGTCCCGATGACATACTGATAAATCGTATGGTGGCAAAACCATCATATGAGTTTGTCTTATATAAGGGCGCAGCCTATCTGAATAACGAAAGGGATTTGGGTAGAAATATACCTACAGGAACAGTTAGTTTATTCGAGTACAACGTAGATCGAGACGGTACAAGCCAGTCTTTGATCCATCCTTTTATAATAAAGGATGGCTTCTATAATACTATGAACCTTGGGTCACGCACAGTAACTGGTTCAGCATATAGTGAACTGAGTGCTGGAACTCAAATAAACGGCTCCTATCCTATGACCTCATCAATCAGTCGTCATTATTATGCAGCCCTAGATTATCCAACTCTTGGTGACGGACCAAATTCGTTATCTGTATTCGAGCAACAGTTGGATGAATATGCTAATGCAAGAAAGGGTCTAATATCTCTAAAAAACACGATGGATTATTATAAATATCTTAGTGACAGATACGCTTATACTGGTAGCTATGTAACTGGGAACGTTAATTCTATCCAAGTTCCTTCTATATTTTTCTCGGATGGGATTGAAAAAGGTTCCGTAAGTTTGAAATTTTACCACACAGGGACTCTAATTGGAGAGGCTATAGACAAGAGAAAAAATGGCGAACTAATTTCGGTCATCGGCGCAACAAGCGGCTCTACTGTTGGTGTTGTTTTGTATAATGAAGGTTTTATATTACTGACATCTTCGGCAGCTATTTCAGACAACTTCGATAAGTACGAGGGAGCCGCAGGTGCTTTTGCTAAGCCAACATGGCTTGAATTCGGAAACAACCCAACGTCTGCTACTGCTAGTTTATATTCTGTGAGCTTCAAGGGAATTCAAAAAATACCATCAATGACTATGTTTGCTACAGTTCAAGCAGGTGAAGCTAATAATTCACTCAACCCAACCTGGATTCAGCATTCTTCATCTCACTGGACCACTAAAACATCTTCAGGAAAAAATGGTTATGTAGAGCCAACAGATACCGCTATCAAAAATACAGTCCAAAGTCAATATTGTAATTTTGATGACGAATTTCAAAAACAGGTTTTTATAAGTCAAATAGGTATCTTTGACGAGGACAAAAATCTTCTAGGCATTGCAAAACTAGCCAACCCCGTTTTAAAGAGGGAAATTGATAATTTTACCTTTAAGCTAAACCTAGACATGTGATATGATGGGGCATGATCCTAGGTCTTGATATTTCTACTACTATTGTTGGAGTTGCCCTTATCGACGCTGAGGGCAAACTAATAGTCAGTAATCACTGGGATATCTCCAAGCAGGAGTCCTTGTTCGAGAAAGCTGAAATGGTCGGCTCACTTTTGTGGGAACTAAAAACAGAACATAAGATTGAGAAGGTTTTCATAGAGACAGCCCTCAAGAAGTTCTTCCCAGGTAAATCCAGAGCAGACACAATTATAAAACTAGCCAAGTTCAACGGGATTGTTTCCTGGCTTTGTTTTGATACCTTCGGCGAAGCCCCTACTTTTATCAATGTGAATACCGCCAGAACTCTTTACGGATTATCGTTCCCACGAGGAACGAAGGGACCGCAAAGAAAGAAGATGGTTATCGAGGCAGTAAAAGAAAAAGAGAAAACAGCCTTCACTTTCGAAATGGCTCGTGGCGGAAAAAACTACAAGAAGGGAACCGACGATCGTGCTGACGCTGTAGTCATAGTAAGAGCAGGCGAGTTCCTTTTGAAGAATGCTGACAACAAAGGATATTTGACAGATAAAATTACATTAGTTGATTAGTGAACTATTTATCATATGAAATTGACACAAGATATCATACGACAACTTATCTTAGAAGAGCTAGGTACTACCCTACAAGAGGTCGATAAAAGTGAGCTTCGGAGCGGCGCTGTCACAACTATCGCTAGTTTAATGACGAGACTAGACGCTGAGGGCATTGATCCTAATGCTGTGGTCGCTGATGCTGAGAGTGCCTTTAGGGGCACAGACGGTGCAACAAAGCAATTCACAGAAGCTCATGACCACGAGGACGATATGGCAAAACGTCAAATGTACAAAACAGCCAGAGACGCTTCGCAGGTGTTTGAAATGATCCAGTCAGGAGACAACTACCCAGCTTGGCTTCAAAGCAAGATGACAAAAGTAGCTGACTACATTGGCGTAATTAAAAACTATCTTGAGTATGATCACGTTGTAGGTGAAAAGCTTGACAAAGATGCTGACGCTGGCGATTACGTCAAAGACTTCCAAGATTCTGATGCCCCACAATTCAAGGGCAAATCAAAAAAGAAAAAGCAACAGATGGCAGTAGCTGCTTATCTTGATGCCCAAGACGACAAGTAAGAAATTACTTGACCTACTAAAAACATATGGTATTATAGTGTTGAAGGGAGGTGCTCCTATGAGTTACCAAGTCTTTAGCGATATGGATGGTGTCCTCGTCAATTTTGAGGGTGGCGTTCTAAAATTCATGAATCAACGTTTTCAGGAACTAAAAGATCAGCCCGATCATCCTGATCACAAACTGGCTGCTTCGGCTGCCAAAGAACTCGGCGGCTGGGACGTCGAGATCAACA
>UEXM01000272.1_pt1 | contig 57600 bp, 45 predicted proteins | sample 1796661 | NCBI WGS metagenome assembly UEXM01 (sample SAMEA4772469, study PRJEB27181) | metagenome | reverse complement strand
CGAAATCAAATGCAAAGTAAACTAAAGCTAATATCTTATTTAGTGATTGTCTTTGTTATTGATAATTGGTTGAGTTTGATATCAGATATAGACTTAAAAATTACCTAGTAAACTTATACGTTAATACCGGGAACACTAAATTTTAAGCAAAAAAAAGCGTTTACTATAAACAAGTAAACGCATTATAAAAACATAAAACACTAGGGAAATAACTCTCTCGTATAGTAAGAGTGCTTGTTGTCAGTTAAGTTCAAATTGTTTTCTATTTTTTTTATTATTTTTTATGCTCTCATTTTTACGTGTTTAGAATATTGATTTATAGAAATAATTTGCTATTTGCTGCCTTTGTCCACATTTACTAATAAAGTGGATCTGGTTATTTTATTATGTTGTCATTCTTACTACCTATATTTATTGGTTTATACTCGTTGCTTATCTAGCAGGGAAGCCTTATTGGTTGGAGCATAAGCGTCGCTCGATAAAAGCCAAACCGTTTAAAAAAACGTGGCGAAAAATAATCCAGCAAAGAATCCCTTATTTTAGAAAAATGCCAGCAGACTTACAGTTACAACTTAAGCAGCACATTCAGGTGTTTTTAGCTGAAAAAGAGTTTGTCGGCTGTAATGGCGTCGAAATTACCGATGAGATAAAGATTACTATTGCTGCACAAGCTTGTTTGTTATTGTTAAACCGAAAAACCAATTACTATCCAAAATTAAAAACAATTCTTGTTTATCCAAGTGCCTTTGTTAAGCAGCAACAAAACCGACATATTGATGGTGTGCAATTTAGTCAAAAAGTCGTGTTAGCAGGTGAGTCGTGGGATTTCGGCAAAATAGTGCTGTCATGGCAAGATACTTTAATTGGTGCACAAATTCCTGATGATGGCCGTAATGTGGTAATACATGAGTTCGCTCATCAACTTGATCAAGAAAACGGTAGGGCTAATGGTGCGCCAATACTTGAAGCAGGGCAAAGTTATCAGTGTTGGTCTGATGTTTTTTCAAAGCAGTTTGAAATACTACAACATCAGGCGAACGCAGGTGCGCCATCGCTATTTGATTATTACGGTGCAACTAACCCTGCCGAGTTTTTTGCGGTAGCTAGTGAAGTGTTCTTTGAGCAATCTCGACAATTTAACCATGAATACCCTCAGCTTTACCGACAACTTACTCAATATTATAAAGTTAACCCCTTGCAATGGTAATGAGTGCAATAAAAGGCGAGCATTGCAATTAAGTAATACTCGCCTGAAATATCATTGATAGTAGCTGGCTAATGGGTTTTTATTTTAAGTCAAAGCGATCAAGCTGCATTACTTTTACCCAAGCCTTAACAAAGTCATTAATAAACTTATCATCAGCATCACTCGACGCATAAACCTCGGCAACAGCACGTAACTCTGAACTTGAACCAAAAATTAAGTCAACTGGGGTTGCTTGCCATTTTAGCTTATCAGATATGCGGTCATAGCCTTGATAAATACCATCTTGGTTGTTGTCTTTACGCCATATTGTTGACATATCAAGTAAATTAATGAAAAAGTCATTGCTTAACACCCCAGGTGTTTTTGTTAATACACCTAAAGCCGAGCCATCATAATTGGCATTGAGTACACGCATACCGCCAACAAGTACGGTCATTTCAGGGACATTTAAACCGAGAGTATTGGCTTTATCTACGAGCATTTCTGCTGGAGACATAAAGCTTTCATCACTGTAGTAGTTTCGGAACCCATCTGCATTAGGTTTCAAATAATTAAATGACTTGATTTCTGTTTGTGCTTGGCTAGCATCAGTACGACCAGGCTCGAAAGGCACTTTAATGCTGTGTCCTGCTGATTTTGCTGCTTGCTCAATAGCTGAAGCACCAGCCAAAACAATGAGATCTGCTAAGGATATTTTTGTGTTTGATGACTGTTGGTTAAAGTCAGCTTGAATTGTTCTAAGCGTCGCTAATACTTTATTTAATTCCGTTGGATTATTGACGGTCCAGTTCTTTTGAGGCTCAAGTTGAATACGTGCCCCGTTTGCGCCGCCGCGCATATCGGTAACACGATGGCTAGCCGCCGATGCCCATGCTGTTCTGACTAACGCTGAGCTTGCGATATCTGAGTTTAAAAGCTGCTGTTTAAGTTTCGCTATATCTGCTGCTGTCACTAAATTATGGCTAACGGCAGGGATCGGATCTTGCCATGATAATATTTCGCTAGGAATATCTGAGCCAACATACCTTGCTCGTGGTCCCATATCGCGGTGAGTTAGTTTAAACCAAGCTTTGGCAAAAGCTTTATCAAACTCTTTCGGGTCTGCTTGAAAGCGCTCAACAATTTTACGAAAACTGGGGTCTTCTTTTAGTGCTAAATCTGTGGTGAACATAATCGGCGCATTACGTTTATTCGCAATATGTGCATCAGGCACTAAGTTAGCTGCTGATTTATCGCTCGGGATCCACTGAATAGCGCCTGCAGGGCTTTTCGTTTGTACCCAGGTAAAATTCATCAGATTATCAAGGTAATTTGATGACCATTGGGTTGGTGTTACCGTCCAAGCGCCTTCTAAGCCACTGCTACTTGTGTCAGCACCAACACCACTGCCACAGCTGTTTTTCCAGCCTAAGCCTTGTTGCTCAATACTTGCAGCAGCAGGTTCAGCTCCCACGCATTTATCTGGTTTTTTTGCGCCATGAGCCTTACCTAAGGTATGGCCGCCGGCAATAAGCGCGACTATTTCTTCATCATTCATTGCCATACGGCCAAAGGACATTCTAATATCGTTGGCAGCAAGAAGTGGATCGGGAACGCCATGTGGTCCAACGGGATTAACATAAATCAAGCCCATTTCGACAGCCGCCAGAGGGCCCTTTAATTTACCTTTTTTATCACGTCGTTTATCGTCAAGCATATTAGTTTCAGGACCCCAGTAAACTAAATCGGGTTCCCAATCGTCACTTCTACCACCAGCAAAGCCAAAGGTTTTAAAGCCCATTGATTCTAGGGCAACATTACCCGAGAGGACCATTAAATCTGCCCATGAAATTTTACGACCATATTTTTGCTTCACTGGCCATAATAAACGCCGAGCTTTATCTAAGTTGACGTTATCAGGCCAGCTATTTAACGGGTCAAAGCGCTGTTGCCCACCAGAGGCACCGCCACGACCATCATGTACGCGATAAACGCCTGCGCTGTGCCATGCCATGCGTATCATCAATGGGCCATAATGCCCCCAATCTGCTGGCCACCAAGCTTTTGAATCTTTTAACGTCGTTTCTATATCTTGTTTTAGTTGCTTGATATCTATCGTGGCAAATTCTTTTGCATAATTAAATTGCTCGCCATATGGGTTTGATTCTGCACCATGTTGCCGTAGCGGGCTGAGATTTAATTGTTCAGGCCACCAGAATTGATTTGTTTTAGCGGCAGTTGCAGCAAGAGTTGTGGTTGATAAGGCCATTGTTGATATTGCTACCGATATTGCGGCAGCGAGTGATAGTGTATTTTTAAGCATAGTTATTCCCCGTGATACGTTGACTGTTGACATGTTCTGGCAAAGCTTTATTGATAAAGCATAGAGTTGCTGGCTAGCTTTTGATAATTGATTACTTGGAAGATAGTGTTCTGTTTTTTCAATGAATATAGTTACTGATTTAAAATCAATGAATTAACTTTGTTTTTTTTGTAAGGAAGGGGTTAAGAGGGCAAAGTAAGCTTAACTAAGTTGGTATAATATAAAAAATTGATTAAACTGAGTTTAATGTTCTATAACAACTATTAATATTAATCCATATCACAAATATTAAGTGATGTTGATAACGGAAAATTATGATCTCATTAAAACAATTGCACTATGCCTTAGCTGTTGAAAAAACCTTGCACTTTAAAAAAGCTGCTGACGCCTGTAATGTTTCGCAATCTGCATTAAGTACTGCGATTATCGAGCTTGAAAAACAGCTAGGTACGACTATTTTCGAGCGTAACAATAAGCAAGTGTTGATCACCAGCAATGGACAATTAATTTTAGATAAAGCCAAAAAAGTTAAATTTGAATTAGATGAGTTGCTGCAACTTTCACAAGCCAATAAACCCTTATTTATTAATCCAATGACTATTGGTGTAATTCCAACCATTGGTCCTTATTTATTACCAAAAGTATTACCCGAAGTGAGGCGACAACAGCCAAACTTTAAATTGAAAATAATTGAAGAACAATCGCAAGTATTAGTCGACATGGTCAGAAGTGGAGATATTGATGCTGCCATTTTGGCGTTACCATTTCCTATTGAAGGTTTAATGCATTTTGATTTTTGGCAGGAAGATTTTTACTGGGTTAGTCATAAAGATGAATGCCCAAGTCAATTAAAAGAAATTACCAGTGAAGAGTTAGAAATTGATAAATTGATGCTATTAAAAGATGGTCACTGCTTAAAAGATCACGCATTAGCCGCGTGTAGTATGCAAAATAATAAGCAAGATACAGACTTTGATTCAGCCAGTTTACATACCTTAATACAAATGGTGGCAGGTAAGTTAGGTACAACATTAGTGCCGCAAATGGCGCTCGATCAGTTAATTTATGATGAATCAGAAATTAGAGCGATCCACTTAAATGAACCCGGTCCCCACCGCACCATAGCATTAGTGATCAGACCTAATTATGTCAGAACCAACGAGTTGACCATTTTACGTGATATTTTTAGCGCTGAATTAACTAAAAAATGCAATTAAGCCAGTTGTTTTTAATTATTTAAATAAATAATTTTCAATCAGTTTCTTAGAATTACTTTATTGATTTAATTAAATTTACTGGATTGTAAAAGTTATCAATAATGACCTTACTGTTAAAAAGCGAGGTAGAAAATATGAAAAGCATCATTGAGAAAATAACTGGAAATCTAACGACGAACATTCAAAGTATACTTAACCTGTCTAGTGCGGCTCATGTTGAGGTTAGCACTGAGGCGCAAATTGAATGTAATTACGCTGATAACTATTACGGTGATCAGCAATGCCAACTTAAAGGTATCGAGTAGCAACGAATATACTTTAAGATAATAAGGTGGTTGACTGTCTACTGAAGCTATTATTAGCAAGTGTATGGAGTTCTGTTTTAAATTAGTACCATGCTAAATGTACAAGCTAATAATAACGAATACTCTAACTAACTAGAGGTATTATTCGAGCTGTTATCACTATTGGTAAACGCCTTTAAACTCTATGCGTAATAAATAGTAGCTAAGCAAGGCTTGTATGCAAAAAGTTGTGACGAAAATATAATAGTCAGTAGTCATGTCGCTGTGCTTATTAATGCTGGCCAAGCATTGACGAGTGATAGATACATGTTTGAACAGGTAAAAATAAGCCTCGATGGAACGAAATTCCAGCAGATAACTTGTAAAAATGCCGAGCTAATGACAATAACTTGCTTGTCATTAGCAAAGCCTTGTAGCAATAATGCTGCTTTTGAAAAACAGAGTAAAGTCAGTATTTCCATGAGTGAGCGGGTGATAATGGCAGGCTAAGCAAAGGTTTCTCTAACGCGGTGATAATTTTTTGCGCCGAAGTTCTGCCCAGCAATTGCCGGTAAAATAGTGATTACATGACGCGCGAGCCCAAGCCAAAAGCTGCTTGTGCGTTTGGGCTAAATTGCTGAATTAACCAGTTAATATTGGCCATATAAAGGAAGATTCAAAAGAACTCGCCCCCGCCAAGAAAACCAATCGGCAATAATTTTTTTAAGCATTGGCTATTAGTATGCCAAAGTGAAAAATTAATACTGACGTGTTTTTCTGAAGTTTTGAAATAGTAAACTAACAACACAACGGCAATAACGCTGGAAAGCATCATTGATTAATAAAACGTATTGTTGCCTGTAGCCTGATCTTTTGCGCCAACGACATGCGAAATAGCTGTAGCCATATTAATAATTTGTCTTAAGGAAAAATTAGGAGCATGGCATTGCCCGCTAAACTAAAACCCGCTAATGCTATTGGTCTCAATTTACCAACAAAATAGAGGGCAACAAGAAAGTATAACGTTTGTAAAACACTCCTGCCATCATGGGAATTGCCATGTTGATTAAATGCTTTGGAATTGAGCCTTGAGTAAGCTCATTCATGCCTTTGAAGTTCATTTGAAACCGTTGAATGAGTCTTTGGGCTTATTTCTTATAAAATATAATCTTTTGTCGCGTTAGCATAATCTAGTTTTAATTTTTATACATTCGCTTAGGTCGGGTGTTAATTGTAATAATTTGATCATTATTTGTAAGGCTTTTTACACTAATACGACACTTTATGAATATTAATCATTTGTCATCAATCTACAATAGCCCCAATTGATTAATCTAAGTAATAGGAATTTAAATGAAACTTTTTTTTAGCATATCACTGTTAGCGCTGTTGACCGCATGTTCCTCTGTCGCCATTCAACCTGAAGCCAACGGTATACGATTAACCCATAGTGAACCTGGCAATGAATGCACATTTTTAGGCGACATTACCGGAAGCCAAGGTGACTTCTTTACCGGTGCTTTTACATCCAATGCTGATTTAGAAACCGGAGCTCGTAACGACTTGAAAAATAAGGCGATGCAATTAGGTGGTGATACAATTTATATTTTAACACAAAGAGCAGGACAAACTGGGCACTATGACACTGACTTCGGTGGAGGTAGTCAGCAAACTAATGTCACGCTTTCAGGAAATGTTTATAAATGCCGGAAATAAATTGAGCGTTATTACGCTATATATGAATAGTAAAAGTGGTTAGGTATAACCACTTTTACTGCTGGTTATGGTATGCGCTTTATCGTTATCATATAAAAATTTGCGCTTAACTTTGGCTCAGAATTGGAATTCTTAAACTTTCACGCTTTAAAAGGTTCTCAGCAACTTCAGCGGGCACTTGATAAAACTCATTTACGTATTCTTTAGCATTCAAGTATTTACGAATTTGCTTCTTTACTTTACATGGGTTGGCGCACTGTAATGAAAACACGACTTTATAGTTGCCTGGCGTTTTTGCTGATAGCGTTTTTGCATGCTCGTCTGGGTCAGTTGGTGTGCAGCCAATTTTAATCACATCACTAAAGAATGAATGAGTCATCACATAAACATTGCCATAAGAAATGTCATTACTATCATTTTTTTTATCAGTACTTTCCATTACAAAAAACAACCTAAATAGAAGATTATATTAACTATGGCATTACCCTTTTGCTAACACAACTAAAAAAACTATTAAATGATACCGTATTACCATAGAGCTTGCTAACGGTTTAATTACTGCAAGTTATTATAAATAATGGTAATTACTTCAACTTTAAATCGATGAACGAAGGCTAATTTACGCCTTGTTTGTATGTGTTTTAATCATGATAAAGTTGGCTGCATGCTTGGCAGTATTAATGCTATAATCGCCACTAATATTGTGAGAGCTAGATAGTTCACCTCATGTGCTCGTATGTATAGAACTGAAGAGATTTTTAATGCCATTTTCCAAATTTGGATTGTCAGCCCCAATTATAAACGCGTTAGCTGATTTAAAGTACCTTGAAGCGACAGAAATTCAAAAACAAGCTATACCGGTTATTTTATCAGGTAAAGATGTTATTGCCGCTGCGCAAACTGGCACAGGAAAAACGGCCAGTTTTGTTTTACCTTTATTAGAGAAATTAAGCGCTGATGAAGAATGTCACTTACGTGGTAAACGCGTTCGTGTGCTGATTTTAACACCGACGCGTGAGTTAGCTGTTCAAGTGGAAGCAAGTATTGCACAATACGGAAAACACCTGAATATCAGCTCTATGGCGATGTATGGCGGCACAGAAATAGAGCCGCAGAAGCAGCGTCTGATTTGGGGCATTGATATTTTGGTTGCTACGCCAGGTCGCTTACTTGATATGGCACATCAACGCGCTGTAATTTTTGATCAGCTTGAAGCGTTTGTGTTAGACGAAGCAGACCGCATGTTGGATATGGGCTTTATTGACGACATTAATAAGATCATCGAACGGCTACCACAGCAACGACAAAATTTATTATTTTCTGCCACTATTTCTGATGATATTAGAACTTTAGCCAAAAGGACTATTCATCATGCGACTGAAATCTCTGTTACTAAAAACCAAGCGTCAAAGCCTAAAATAACGCAATGGCTGGTCACAGTCGACAAAACTAATAAGTCGGCGCTGTTAAGTTATTTAATTAAAGAACAGCAATGGCAGCAAGCTTTAATTTTTATTGAGACAAAACATGGCGCAGCAAAACTGGTTAGTCAATTGGAAAAACGCGGCATTAAAGCAGAATCAATTCATAGTGGTCGTACTCAAGCTGTACGTGAACAAATATTAACTGACTTTAAAGCCGGTAAGATTAAATTTCTTGTCGCTACGGGTATTGCCGCGCGCGGTATTGATATTGGCGAACTAGCGCGTGTGGTTAATTATGATTTACCTGACAAGGTTGATGATTATATTCATCGAATTGGTCGCACCGGGCGTGCAGGTAAAAGTGGTGAAGCGGTTTCTTTTGTTGCTAAAGACAACTTTAGAAATTTATGCGCCATTGAAAGCCGGTTAGGGCATATTATTGAGCGTAGAGAGTTTGACGAATTTCCGGTTAAAAAAATTGTGCCGCTGTCGATTTTAAATTATGTACCAAAAAATAAGCGTTAGAACTTTAATCACGTAAGTTTAAACCTTGGTTTTAAACCTTGGTTTTAAACACTGATGTTAATGATAATAACGTGTAGAAAAATGAGTAAACAACCCCGTAGGAAATAGGAAAACAGATGAATCCAATTATTGCAATTTTGAAAGAACACAACATTAGCGACGAACAAACCAAGGCTGTATTTCAGGCATTAACAGAAAACCCGTTAATGGCAATGGCAACCGTGCAGCAATTAGGTATTCCACAAGATAAATTACAAGCTATGATGATGTTATTAATGCAAAACCCAGCATTAATTAAAGAAGCTGTTGATGAGTTAGGGCTTGATTTTAGTAAAGTTGAAGCGGCCAAAGCAGCATTGAATAAGTAATTTGTTAAGTAAATACTGTTGAAGGCGTGACAATATTTGGCAGTATTTACTCTTGTTTAGCTGTAGTACGGCTTTACAAAGGTGGTATACATCATCTAATTAGCAAAAAAGTTGAATAACCTACGCCAGCCGAAACGTCTAAGTTATCAGTAATAAAAATATCATCATTGCTCCTCTTATTATAAATTAACCGGTTTAAATACCGGTTTGTTGATCTAAAAATGTTTCATATACGTATTTCTAGGTTATTTATTGATAAAAATTATGCAATGAGATTATCCCAAGAAAGTGAATCACGAGTTATTGAAATGGCCTGGGAAGATAGAACGCCATTTGAGGCGATAGAGCTACAATTTGGTCTGAATGAGTCTGAAGTTATTCGGTTTATGCGCAGTCGACTGAAATTACGTAGTTTTAAGCTTTGGCGCTCTCGCGTAACAGGGCGTTTAACCAAGCATGTAAAGCTTCGCAGTAAAGATGTCTCAAGAGGTTATTGTCCTTCACAATATAAGCATCGTTAAAAGTGCTAGATATTTTTAGCTGACGCTGGCCACAACGCTATTAAATCAACAAAGCAGACAAAAGGTCGTTAACTGTTTTTGTCGCACGAATATTTCAATAACTGATTTACATAAAGCATGGAAGCTAGATTTTATCGCTTGCCTCGCTACCTAGTGTTGAGAATTTGATAAAATCGAAAACGCATTAACAAGCGAGCGACATTGATGAAAACGTTGTCACTGTTGCTGCAACATTTATTAGATGATCATAACGCTAATACAAAAAGAATAAATATACTTAGCTATGTAGTTGATAACACCACCTTTAAAAATTTTTGTTACAGAGTCAATATATTATTGGCTTTTAGTTGTGTGTCGTTTATTTTAACTAGCTATTTTATTACGTCTTAATCTTGGCGTTAGACATTTTGAGTTTAAATGGGTATTTATTTACACTTGCTCGCTGTAATACCTGCTTTAATTTTAGGCGCTATAAACTTATTGTTAGAGAAGGGGACCTAAACTCACCAGCGTATCGGAAAAGTGTGGGCTATTTTAATGTTAACTACAGCCGTTAGTTCTCTTTTTATAATGCCTACGGGTAGCTTTACATGGTTGCATCTTTTTTCTCTTGTAGTGATTTTTTGCATACCCCTTGGTGTGCTTTCTATTCGTAAAGGCAATATTAAACGTCACGTTTATTGCATGTGTGGTGCGTATATCGGTACTGTTATTTCTGCTTTTTTTGCTGTGATGACACCCGGTCGTTTTCTTAATAGCGTATTTTATTAGTTCAACTGTGAGCAAGTGTAGTAAGTGCAAGTGAGATCAGTTTGTTGTTCATTTATGTCTTTGGCATTTTAGCTATTAACATTTTTACTTATTATCTTGTTTAACAATAGAAAAACTCAAGCCGGAAAATATAGTAATACGTTAAATGAAAAATGATAGTTGACTGTTTTTCGTTTACTACAAATTTTAGTCAACTATTTCTATCTGCCTGAACGGGCGTTAATTGCGTAAAGGAAAGTGTCATGGAAATCGAAAGTTGGTTAGCATTTTGTTCAATTGCTTTATTGGCAACCGCAACCCCTGGGCCAGCTACCCTGCTGGTTTCAACAAATAGCCTAATGTATGGTTTTAGTAAGTCACTGATAACAGTTCTCGGTAATATTTCGGGCCTTCTTTTGATGTCGAGTTTTTCTGTGCTTGGTTTAAGTGCTATTGTGTTGAATTCAGCTGTTGCATTTACCGTACTGAAAATTTTTGGCGCAATTTACCTGACTTATATGGGGGTAAATCTTTGGCGAAAGGGCATAAAACCCCTTGACTTAAAAGGCGTACCTCAAGGGAAAAAACATAACTTGAGTTTGTACCTGCAGGGGATCTTAGTTTCTATTACTAATCCTAAAACTATTGTTTTTACTACTGCATTATTTCCACAATTTATTCTGCCATCAGAGCCATTGCTTGCCCAATTTTCAGTACTTGTTATCAGCTTTATGAGTTCATCTTTGATTTGTCTTTCAACATACTCTTACCTTGCTCATAGAGCGAAAAATAAAACCGCGAAGCTATTGGCTAACTCAGTTACAGGCCGAGTATTTGGTTCCATATTTATTGGCGCGGGTTGTATTTTAGCTTCAGTATCAAAATAAGTTATAGCTAGCTAATCGATAACCTTTAGCAGGGGATTGTGGTTATGCTGTTTAATGGCATGCCTCCTCGTTATATTGAGGAGGCGGTAATGTCGACTTGCGATGTTATTGCTTTATCACGCTTTGATTGTGCTTACTGTGATCAGCTGCTAGCGAAGTACTCCACCTTGGTAGATTACGCTATTCAATTCGAATTGTTGCCTTGATAATTTTGACTGCTTTTTGTGTGCGACCTGAGCGGCTACCTAAAGCTTCTATTGCAGCTAATGTGGTATCTAAGCCCTCAACCACTTCACCAAAAATAGTATGTTTACCGTCTAACCAAGGTGTTGCTTTAAAGGTGATAAAAAATTGACTACCATCAGTATTCGGACCAGAGTTTGCCATACTCAATAATCCCGCTTTATCGTGGCTTAATGAGTCATCAAATTCTCCTGCATATTTATAACCAGGGTTACCGGTACCGTTACCTAATGGATCGCCTCCTTGTGCCATAAAATCTTTGATGACACGATGAAAAATTAAGCCATCATAAAAGCCTATCTGTGTTAAATACATTGTGCTTGTCGCATGCATTGGGGCGGTTTCAGGAAATAGCTTTACGACTAACTTTCCTTCGCTAGTGTCTAAATCCCAGAAATATTGCGCTTGAGGATTAAATTCGACTATCTCAGGTTTTACTAATTGGGTTTTCCAGTTGTCTTGGCTCTTATCTATTTTTTGTTTTTCAACATAAGCATTTACCGCCTTCATTGCGGGGTCTGGGTTAAAGCATCCCGTTAATGTTAGTAATAAAATAGTCATCATGTAGAGAGGAATAGATGATAAGTAGCTTCTTGGCATGTGCTTTCCTTTAATATTGAGCGCTGCGTGCTTTTCGCAGTCATTAATTCTAACAATAGGCGACAGGGTAGTTAATTCTGTGCTGTTGAGCAATAGTAATTTTAAGGTACGGTACTAGAGGCTGTTGATTCTTGACTTCATAGCGCTGTAGCACTCGAAAAGGGTATCTGAGGTGTTCCATATCATGCTTAACTACTCTAAATATGTATGAAGCAACAAAGAGTGACGCTTTTTCAAAGTATTTTTAGTTGCATAAGTAATCTAAGTCGCTTAAGTAACTGGCTGTGTCTAAGCATCTATGGCAAACTTTCAATCGAGTATCGTCGAAAAATGTTAAAAAACTAGCTCACATACATCTCGTCTTGTCATCTCAAAAATCAGCGAATAGCAGAGGCTACAATAAAAGCTCAATCGCCATAAAGGAATTTAACAATGCTTAGCGATCATTTTTACTGCTCAGTTTTGACAAACCGATAAAAATAGCGCGTCGCTGTGTGCTATATATAGCTTGGTCATTTATGCTGATTTGTCCGTTGATAACTTCCACACCTAATGAACGTAATGGAGTTAAATAATCAGGAATAGCATAACTTGCTGAAAACTCACTGAGTAACGAGGTAAATATTTTGCTTTCAGTTAGTTGGTCTAGCTTGTGAGCTATTTCAGTGGCACTGAGGTAATGATCGAAACAGCATGCTTGTAACTGTGCTAAGGCGAGATCTAATGAGTAGAGGGGAGCGTTTTTTTTGGCTAATGCTCGTAGAGCAATATCAGCTTTGAGCCAATACAGGGCTCCACTCCAATAAATGCGCATATAATTACGGTTTTCACCGATGTGATCACTCAGGTAATCAAGCCTTTGATGAGCATAGTTTTGTTGTTTATTACCACGCTCGAAGCCATCATACAGTTTTTGCCATAGCGTTTTTTCGTCAAACATACCAACTCTAGCTTGAGTAATATTTTGGTAGTAACTGGCTAATCCCTCAGAGAACCATCTTGCATCACCCGCATCGTAAGGTATCAGTAAGTGGCTAAATTCATGGTAAATTGTCCAATCTGCTTTTAATGCCTCAAGACTACTATCAAGATTAACGACTAACGTTACTTCAGGTGGTGAATATCGATTAACTTCCCCCCAAGGCACGGCACCTTTACCGCCCTTACTGGCTTTTATAATGGTGACAAAGTCTTCAACAGGTAATTTGCCATATACCAGCCGTAAGGCTTTACGTGCGTGCTTAGCCCAAGTGTAAAGTTGAGCTTTTTTATCTTCAGGAATGTTGGTAGCAAAGTTAATCGTATAAGATTGATTAAGACTATTTTTTGTTGTTGATTTTGACTCACTTTGTAAGAGCTTATCATCTTTGAAGCCAGCAGCTTCAAGCTCATCACCTATGTGATTTAAGTCAATGTTATGTGAGTGGGCACTCATGGCTGTAAGGCCAATAGAAAGTAAAGCAAGCAAGATAAGGTAAGAAAAAACACCAAGGTAAGGCTTGAGTATATTCATGAGCGAGTGGCTTTTGTTAGCGTTATTTATTAACTTATTTATAACCTTATTTTTAGCAAGAAGGCAGTAAGCTTTGCATTTAATATGTAACAACGGGTTGCACATGCCAAAAATACTTACTCTATCAGCTTGTTAATATTGACTGCATGTTGCAATTCAAGGCGTAATGAACGCTAGGCTGCAGCGCTCAAGTCAGTCGTGTACTGATATGATTACGGCTTACTTTTTTGGCAGTTTTACTCTTACAACAATAATGTAATTAAGTTTGTCTGTTAGTTCTCAAGGCCAAGATTATCAAGTAAGCTACTGGTTATCTGTTTTTCATTTTGTCTTCACTTTATGTCAACTCAATCTATTTTAATTACCGGCTGCTCATCAGGTATAGGTTTACATGCTGCGCTTACGTTGTCGGCACGTGGCTATCAAGTATTTGCGACAGCTCGCAATCCGCAAGATGTTGCTGAGCTGCAAGCTAAAGGCTTAACTGCTTATCTACTTGACTTAACTAGCACTGAAAGCATTGCACAAACGCTTGCACAAGTACTTGAAGAAACGGGAGGGAAGTTAGATTTTTTATTTAATAATGGTGCTTATGGGCAACCTGGCGCGCTAGAAGACTTACCTACACAGGCATTAAAAGCGCAGTTTGACACTAATGTTTTTGGTTGGCATGAATTGACTCGGCAAGTTATTCCGGTGATGCGCCAACAAGGTCATGGCAGGATCATTCAATGCAGCTCTGTATTAGGCTTTGTTTCTATGGCCTATCGTGGCGCTTACAACGCCTCAAAATATGCAATAGAAGGGCTAACGGATACTTTAAGGTTAGAATTGAAGGCGGCTAATATCGCGGTGGTATTATTACAGCCAGGTCCTATCAATACACAGTTTCGTGCTAATGCCTTAACGGCATTTCAAAGTAATATTGATATAAATAACAGTGTCCATAAAGCACAATATCAACAGCAAATCGAGCGTTTAACCAGTGAAAAATCAAATGCAACGTTCACCTTAGAGGCTATTGATGTGACTAAAGCATTGATACATGCCTTAGAAAGCAAGCGCCCTAAAGTACGTTACCGCATAACGACACCAACCAAAATTTTTGCTGTGCTTAAGCGTTTATTGCCATCGCGTTGGTTAGATCAGTTATTAGCAAAAGGCTAACGGTTAATAAGGTGACTTTTGAAGGCTATTAGCGCAATAAACATCACTTTAGTTAGTGCTATTGAGTTGTTAAGCAGTCACTTAAGCAGCCAGTTATGCAGCCAGTTATGCAGCCAGTTATGCAGTCAGACATGTAGTTAGTTATGGAAGGAATATTGTTATGAAAGAATCAGTGGATGAGCTTAAGAGAGAAGCTAAAGCTAAATTATTGTATTGGAATAATATAAAAAGCAGTCGAGTCAAAGTGTTACTCATTGTGCTGTTTTTAGGGGTGATCGGATTAAAAATTTTCACCACCGTATTAACTTTTGACTGGCTAGCTAGTTTATTCAGTTAAACAGATGCTTTATATCTTAACAAATGTCTTTGTGTAAAATATGTAAGTAGCATGCTAACACTGATTATTTATAAGAGTTTTCCTATAGTCACCTGGGGTTTGCTGGGTGAGTTTATTAAACCAACGATAAAAAGATCTTGGTTCGGTAAAGCCCAGTTCAATACTGATTTCATTCAGGTTCAATTTACTTGCGGCTAAATGTGTTTTTGCTAACTGAAGTCGCGTTTCATCGAGTACGGCTTGAAATGTTATCCCTGACGCTGCTAAGCGCCGTTGTAAGGTTTTAGCGCTCATAGCAAATTGCTCGGCAATGTCTTGTTGATGAAAATTACCGCTTTTAAGCGACTTCGCTATGCTATTTTTTAGTTGAGTCGCCATATCGATTTCTGTTGTTAGATCAGAAATTAACGCTTGAGCATGACTCTCCAGTGTTGATAGCAGTTGTTGGTCACCTTTATTTAAAGGTAACGATAATAAAGTTTTGTCAAAAATAATGGCATTTTCTGCTTGCCCGAAACGGACAGGGCATTTAAATACGGCTTGGTATTCATTTTGTTGACTCAACGCTGGTTTATGTCGACTAAGTAGTATTTCACTTGGGTTACTGGCTTGGTTGACTAAATAACGTGCAAAGGTTAACCAAGAGCCTAGACAATTGTCGATCATGTGGCGTTTAACGTTTGGCTCAGTAAATTGGCAATGCCAGCTAATTTTTACCTTATCGCCTAAATCGGCAAAGTTGGTAGTCCCCATATCACCAACCAATTTTTCAAATGGTTGAATTTTGGTGATAGCTTGCCCTAAGTTTTCACAATTCATTGAGATATAGCCCAACACACTATAAGAGCCAGGCTGTACATGTTTTGCCGTGTGTAAGCCAAATAAGTCATCAGAAGATTGCTCAATTAATAAGGCGATTAACTGCTGAAAATGTAGCCCGGAAATATGCTGGCTATTATCAGAAAGTAGCGCTAGGTCTAAGCCAACACGTTGACAAATATCATCTATATCAAGCTTTTGCTCAGCGGCTAATTGCAAATATTGTTTAACTGCGGGTACAGAGGCTTGTCCTAGATTTTCACCTAAGTCAGTTAATGAGCTATTTTCGGTTGCTTTTGCTTTGGTCATATTGGTCATGAACTATGTTGTTAGTTATTTTTCAGTGGTTTAGGTTTAGGTTTAGGTTTAGGTCTAGGGCTAGACAACTTAAGGCTGTTTAGCTTTGTCCTAAAATGTCACCTTGACTGTCTTTTTAGGACATTTCGCCCTTACATGCTTCGTTTTATCATAACTAATAGATAACTAACAGTGAATTAATCGCAAGGTAGTAACATGAGACGTTGGAATGGCTGGGGTGATGAAAGCACCTCAATGGGTTTACCACAGTCGGCAGGGGCATTTCTAAAGCAATTAGTGGGACAAGGTAAGCCTCTTAACGATGTTGGCTTAGCTGAGGTCATTAACACTGTGCCTCAATCACGTTTAACAGCACATCGATTAATATCGACAGATGCTGAGCAGCGTGTGCGACATGCCAAAGGGCAGTCTTTACCCGACTGGTTAGCTATGCACAGTGGTGAAATAAATTGCTTTCCCGATGGGGTTTGTTTTCCAGAGAACTGCCAAGATGTTAAAGAGATTTTGAGTTACGCGAAAGTGCACAATGTTGAATTAATTCCTTATGGTGGTGGCACTAGCGTTGCTGGCCATATTAATCCTAAAGTGTCTGAGCGAGCGGTGTTAACCGTTAACATGAGCCACATGAATCAACTGCTAGATTTAGATGAGCAAAGTCAAATAGCAACTTTTGGCGCGGGTACACCCGGCCCGATGGTTGAAGCTCAATTATTATCGCGTGGTTATACTTTGGGGCATTTTCCGCAATCATTTGAGCTTTCTACTATTGGTGGCTGGGTTGCTAGTCGCTCAAGCGGGCAACAGTCATTACGATATGGCCGTATTGAGCAGTTATTTGCTGGCGGGAATATTGAAACCTTTGCTGGTTCACTTAATGTACCTACGTTTCCAGCCTCATCTGCCGGCCCAGATTTACGTGAACTACTGTTAGGATCAGAAGGGCGCTTTGGAATTTTAACGCAAGTAAAGGTGCGGGTAAGTAAAATCCCCGACGTGGAAAAATTTTCTGTAATTTTCTTTCCTAATTGGCGTGCTGCGAGTCAGTTTTGTCAACAAAGTGTTCAACAGCGTATTGCCTTATCTATGTTAAGAGTCAGTAATAGTGTTGAAACCCAAACTCAGCTTAAACTTGCGGGTCATGAAAATGCAATAAAATGGCTTGAACGTTATTTGTCATTGCGCGGTTGTGGCGATGAAAAGTGTATGTTGACCTTCGGTTTAACGGGTACCAAGCAGCAAATAACAGCCAGTAAAAAACAGTTAAATCGCTTTGTAAAACAATTTAACGGGGTTAACACCGGTGAGCTATTGGGCAAAAAATGGCAAGCCAACCGTTTTCGGTCACCTTATCTGCGAGATGCATTATGGCAACAAGGTTATGTTGTTGACACTTTTGAAACGGCAACTGATTGGGGTAATGTTGATAATTTAATGGCCAAAGTTGAAACCGCAATACGTGATGGTTTAAAGGATGAGGGCGAAAAGGTTCATGTTTTTACTCATTTATCGCATGTTTATAGTCAAGGTTGCAGCTTATACACCACCTACCTTTATCGAAATGCTGACTCTTACCAGGCGACACTTGCTCGTTGGCAAAAACTAAAGCATCAAGCTAGCGATATTATTGTTAATAACGGCGGCACAATTAGCCATCAGCATGGTGTCGGTAAAGATCACGCACCTTATCTTGCAGTAGAAAAGGGTGTATTAGGCATGAAAGTACTTGAAAATCTAGCGACGCATTTTGATGCCAACCAACAGTTAAATCCAGGTACATTACTTGAGTAGTTTGCTGTCATTTTTTGAGGATTGGCTAATATGAACAGCGCAGATAACCTTGCACAACCCTTAGCTCATGAAAATAATACTGAAGCTGTTACGTTAACTGTTAGCGAGCTTGGGCATAATGTTTTAATGACGCGCGAGCAACGTATTAATGATATTAATGCTCCGTCTTGTTGGGACATGGTGATTATTGGCGGTGGTATTACCGGCGCAGGTATCTTGAAAATTGCCTGTCAAATGGGCTTAAAAGTGTTATTACTTGAGCAAAAAGACTTTGCTTGGGGGAGCTCAAGCCGCTCTTCAAAAATGGTTCATGGTGGTTTACGTTATATGGCGCAAGGTCAGCTAGCGCTGACACGAGAGTCAGTGACTGAACGTCAACGTTTACTTGCACAGGGGGAGCCTTTAATTAGTCGGCAAAGCTTTGTTATGAGTCATTATAAGAAAGTTTTCCCGGGCCCTTGGGTGTTTAATAGCTTGTTGTCTTGTTATGACTTTATCGCTGGTGCCAAACAACATAAATTTTGGCCTAAGTCGTCCTATCAGCTACTAGCACCTAACGTGGCAGAGCATAGTTTACTTGGTGGTACCCAGTTTTTTGACGCTTTAACGGAAGATGCGCGATTGGTGCAAAGGTTGATTCAAGAGTCTTTACATTTAAAAGGTCAAGCGCTTAACTATGCCAAAGTGACTAACCTTGCTGTCGGTGCTAAAAATAATCAAATTACCGTCCAGATGCAAGAGAATGAACAAGCGATAACACTTAATGCCAAAGTAGTGGTAAATGCTTGCGGGGCTTGGTCTAAACTACTACAAAGCACAGCTTTAAAAACAGATGTGTTAGGTTCTGATACATTGCCACCTGAGCAAAAAGAAAATAATGGCACTGGTCAACAAGCTAAAAAAACAGCTTTTAGCATGCGACCGCTGCGAGGCAGTCACTTAGTGATTGCTAATTGGCGTTTACCTGTGGCCAGTGTTATTTCTATTCAGCATCCGGTCGATAAAAGGCCGGTGCAAATATACCCTTGGCAGAATGTCACCTTGGTCGGCACCACGGATGTTGAGCATCATCAAGATATGTCGTTTGAAGCCAAAATTAGTCAAGATGAGTTTGACTATTTACTTGCAACAGTTAAGCAGCAATTTCCGGCTGCTAACATTACTCAAAACGATATTATTTCCACTTTTGCAGGTGTAAGGCCCGTTATTAGCACAGGTGAATCGCTTGAGCCGTCAAAAGAAAAACGTGAGCACCACATTGAGCAGCATCAAGGCGTAATTAGCGTAACCGGAGGTAAGCTAACCACCTTCAGATTGATTGCTGAGCAAGTATTAAATAAGGCCTGCCAGTATTTGGCAATGAACAATCTTCAGCAAAAAGCAATACTGACTAAGGCACTTGAGAATGCTTGTCAGCAACCAATATTGTCGCAGGCTTCTTCAAACTTATCGTCATCAATTCAACGACATGTGCGGCAGCAAATACAAGCCTGTTATGGTGAATTTAGCCATGTATTTGTTAATGCCAGTGCAAAAGCCCACCTTAGCCCGATCCGCTATAGCCGACACTTATGGGCTGAGCTGATTTGGGCTGTGCGTTTTGAGCAAGTACAACACCTTGACGATTTATTACTACGACGTACTCGACTTGGCAATGTGCTACCAGCTGGTGCACGTGAGTTATTGCCAGACATTAAAGCACTTTGTGCTCCTTATTTGTCTTGGAATGAAGCTAAATGGCAAGCCGAAGTAGCCCGATACTTATCCTTATGGCAACAGTCTTATAGTTTGCCTGATGATGAAATTACCACAGAGCAAGGCAGTTTATGATAAATACTAGCTCATCAAAAAGCGCTTCAAAAACAAACACATCAAATAAAAATCAGAATAGCGTTTCTCGTGATGATTTGATCTTAACCATAGATAACGGCACACAAAGTGTGCGTGCCTTGTTATTTGATTTACATGGCAATTTAGTCGCTAAAAATCGTATTGAACTTGAAGCCTATTTTTCTGCAAATCCGGGATGGGCCGAACAAAGTGCTGATTACTTTTGGCAGATGCTAGGTGAGTGCTGCCAACAACTTTGGCAGCAAAGTGAGGTCATTAACAAAGGTTATCGTGAAAAAGTTAGCGCGGTTACCATTACCACACAACGTGGCACTGTGATTAATTTAGATAAAAATGCTAAACCGTTGCGTCCGGCCATTCTTTGGTTGGATCAACGTTTATCTAAACCCACTAAAGTTATGCCGTGGTACTGGCGGTTAGCATTTTCATTTATCGGCCAAAGTAACGTTATTGATTATTTTCGTCGCAAGGCACAAGCCAATTGGCTAGAACAATACCATCCTGAAGTTTGGCAAAAAACCGAGAAGTTTTTATTGTTGTCAGGTTTTTTTACACATAAATTAACCGGCCAGTTTAAAGATTCGATCGGCAGTATTGTGGGTTATCTGCCGTTTGATTACAAAAAGCAGGCCTGGGCAAAAGCTTGGGATTGGAAATGGCATGCTTTGCCAGTAAAAAGATCTATGTTGCCTACGTTAGTTAAGCCGGGTGAAAAGCTTGGGCATATCACTGCGGCGGCGGCTAAACATACCGGTATACCTGTCGGCACAAGTTTAATCGCCTCGGCCTCGGATAAAGCTTGTGAAGTGTTGGGCTCAGGTTGTATTAGCCCAGAGACTGCTAGTTTAAGTTATGGCACTACCGCAACCATTAATACTAACAATGTTAATTATGTCGAGCCACAAGCGTTTATTCCACCTTATCCCTCAGCTATACCAGATAATTTCAATAGTGAGGTGATGATCTATCGCGGCTTTTGGATGGTCAATTGGTTTAAACAAGAGTTTGGTCAAAATGAGATAGATAAAGCGCAAGTGTTAGGGGTCAGCGCTGAGAGTTTATTTGATCAACTCGTTGCCCAAGTGCCGCCAGGCTCAATGGGGCTGATGCTACAACCTTATTGGTCACCGGGCTTAAAAAACTTAGAAGCAAAAGGCGCAATTATTGGATTTGGTGATGTGCATACTCGCGCCCATATTTATCGCTCTATTTTAGAAGGATTAGCGTACGCGCTTCGAGAAGGTAAAGAAAGCTTAGAGAAGCGACAAAAGTGTAAAATTACCCGTTTAATTGTTTCTGGTGGCGGCTCACAATCAGATGCCGCTTTACAATTAACGGCTGACATTTTTAATTTACCGGCTCATCGTCCACATACCTTTGAAACTTCAGGCTTAGGTGCTGCTATTAATGCCGCAGTCGGGCAGGGCTATTTTGATAGTTATCAACAAGCAACCGCGGCAATGACTCGTATTGAGCAGAGCTTTTCACCTAATCAAACTAATGTGCAGTTGTATAACAAGTTGTATCAGCAAGTGTATCGAAAAATGTATCGACAATTAAAACCTATTTACCAAAGTATTAAAAAAATAACCGGTTATCCAGAATAATAAAAATAAATTATTTTATTTGTAAGGTATTGATAAATTGTCATAAATAAAACTTATCATGCCATAAGCATTAAAGTGAGTCGTAAAAATTATAACAACAATTAAATATGAGTAGGAAGGACCTTAATATGAGTTATACCCGTCGTAAATTTATTAAAACCATAGCCGTTAGTGCCGGCGTAGTCGTGACCTCAAGCTTAGTTGGTTGTGGTGGCTCAGATAAAAAAGCTGCTGTGGTTACGCCTGAGCCAACAGAGCCGAGTATTTTAGATGGTAGTCAATATTTTCCTCAATCTGTGGTATCCGGCGACCCTAAAGCTGACTCGGTTATATTATGGACCCGTGTTGATGATGGCTCAGGTGCTGATACTTCACTTATGCTGCAAGTGGCAAATGACGAAGCGTTTGCCAATTTAGTGGTTGAAGAAAGCTTTGATGCTCTAGCTGCCTCCGATCATTGTTTAAAAATTCGGGTCACTGCACTCGAAGCTGGGCAACACTACTACTATCGTTTTATTTATCAAATTGATGGTAAAAATTACACTAGCCGTACTGGGCGAACCAAAACGGCTGCTGCTATAGATAGCGATAGTAAAGTAAAATTTGCTTATGTTTCATGTCAAGATTATATCGGCCGTTATTTTAATAACTATTTATCACTGCTTGATAATGACGATTTAGATTTTGTCGTACATTTAGGTGACTATATTTATGAAACTACCGGTGATGCATTATTTCAATCCGTGGGTGGTGCTCGTACTATCGAGTTTACCGACCAAGAAGGGGCGCTTACTTTAGGGGTCGGTGATAACAAAAGCCAAGCAGCGAACAGCTTAGATAATTATCGTCAACTCTATAAAACCTATCGCACAGATGAGTTATTACAACGGGTGCACGAACGTTTTCCGATGATAGCTATATGGGATGATCATGAGTTTTCCGATGATAGTTGGGGGGACCGAGCTACTTACTTAGATGGTGCTGGCGATGAGCAACAGACTCAACGCAAGAAAAATTCAGAAATGGCTTATTTTGAATATATGCCTATTGATCATGAACAAGTACATAGCGCTGCTGAATTAGCAGCAGGTACGTTGGCTATTACTGATGAACACTTGTTCCCTAATACCCGTATTTATCGAGACTTTCAATTTGGTCAGCATTTGCATTTAGCCATGACAGATTTTCGTACCAATCGTCCAGATCATATTCTGCCTGAAGATGCTTTTCCGGCAACTGTAGCGATGGACCAAGCAACATTAACTGGCTTTTTATTAGGCACAGGCATGGCACAGGCTCAGGTTGATGGTATTGTTAGCCAGATGTCACCTTATATTGATATTGATAATGCAGCGTTTGCACCTTACAAAGCGACGTTTTTAGAGATTTTTACTGGTCTTTATATGCAAGAGTTACTTGCACGAGTTGAAATAACACAAACTGATGCACTTGCAAAAGCCCAGCAGCGTGCGGTGGCCGCAATACAAGGTAATTTAACCACAAGTTACTTGAATCAAGTGTTGAGTAGCGCAAAAGCAAGTTTACCTAGCGAGCACCCGATCCAAATGCTACCGGCATTACCGGAGGTTGGAGTTGCACAAGGCCTCGCTTTTTATACCATGGGGAAAACTTCATTATTTAATTTTATTGGTAGCCGTTATCTTGTGGTTAAAGATACCTATGATCTATATGCGGGGTATTTAGAGTATGTGGCTAACTTGCAAGGGACTTCAGTGCAAAGTGGCTTTGACGCAGCGCAAACCGAATGGCTTGGACAAACCTTCGCCACCTCAACTAGCACATGGAAAATGCTAGGCAGTTCTGTGTCGTTTTCACCGTTGATTTTTGATTTATCAGCAAATCGAGCTGATACCGGCATAAGCCTGCTTGAAGAAGTACTGAACTCTGATGCACTTCCTGCAACTTTAAAACAACGGTTTTATCTAGAAGCCGATCAATGGGATGGTTTTCCGCAATTTAAATCCTCGTTTGTTGATAACGTTATGAGCCAGTTTGGTGTGATCAGCTTAGGCGGTGACATACACAGTAGTTATGTCACTGAGCATAAAGCCAATAATGTTACCGGTAAAAAGTCATTTAACTTTACAACGTCATCGGTATCGTCAGGAACTTTTGGTTCATTTTTAGAAAATGGTATGCAGCAAATATTCTCACAATTGGGCGAGGTACCTGAAGCACTTAGCGGTTTACCGTTCTACTTTGATCCGCTAGTGCGCAGTGCAACCAAACGTGATGATATAACTGATAACATGGTATTTTCTCGGATGTGGGAACATGGTGTTGCTATTGTTGAAGTTGATGCCGAACAGGTATTAGTTAGCTTTCATAACACGGGTAGTGAATTTCATAACATGGATACGGTGACTCGTAATTACTACCATGATGCTGAAAGCTTTCTCTCAAAAGTTCGCCTATATCAATTTAAGGTCAACGACGGGGTGTTAACACAGTTATAGCCTTTTAGTTTTTCATAAAATAAATAAAAAGTTCGCATCTGCGAACTTTTTTTGATCGACTAATTAAAACAAATATCAGCAAGAAATTAAGCTAGCAAATAGTGCAGAAATTAACGCAGTAAATAGCGTAATGATTTTAGCGCTTAGCAATTCAAGGCGAATAATTGTATAAATATCAAGTGTTTGTTTGTTTTTTGAGCGTCTATATATTTAACACATTGTCAGGAGTTAAATATTCCTATTTATTTTTCTTTTTATAAACAATGAATTATAATTCTGGCTCTTTTTTTTGCTTGTTGCGTGGCAGGTGTTATAGCTTACTAATTTATAGGTAATATATATTAAACCTTCGAACACAATTTTATTTAAATTATGCCTTTGTAATAAGAATTAAGGATGTATCATGTTAAAGAAAGCATTTACTACAGCAATACTACTGTGCGTTAGTTTATCAATGACGTTATCTATGTCGGCCAACGCAACATTAATAAATGGAATTAATGGTAGTTTTGATGTGTTTGGAATAGGAAATACCACTTTAAACGCTTCTTATGAATAATATCGTTGGTGAAGTTTTATGGACAGTAGAAGATTTTACTTTTACTGGCTCTTCGGTTCGCGATAACGTTACAGTAGCAGGCTCAACAGGGGTATACATTATTGGTAATGTTTCGCATCCTGATTTTTTAACAACAGAAACTGAGTGGTTCTTTTCTACTCAAGGGCTAGTAAATAATGCAAAAACAGTGAAAAGCTTTTCTTCAACAATAACTTCTCCTGCACCAAGTCAAGTACCTGAACCAGGCACTTTGGCTTTACTTGGCCTAGGGTTAATTTCTTTTGGTTTTAGCCGTAATAAAAAAGCTGCATAATATATTGTAGATTTATTTACCTGCGCTGATTAATGGCGCTGTTATCAAAAGCACTATATTTTTTATAGTGCTTTTTTTATATATATGACTGACTTATTTGGCGACTTATTTGGTCACCCATAATAACTTGTCTATATTTTACCCAATAAACTAGCGTTAGTGTCGAGCATCGACGCAAATGGATTGAACAGCGTATATTTCCGTTAGCGCAGGTATACGTTATGGCTTACAAGATTACTTAACACTGGTTGATGAAACCGGGTGCATAATCAGAGATGATAAACGCGGTGCGATTAACACTAAAACAACAAGTATACTCACAAGGCTACACATCAGTAATCAAAGCTGGTTAAAACTCACGACCGACTTTGAAAATATATTCACCGGTGCGATAGGCATAGCAGAGCACTAATGTGAATTTAGTGAACTATAGATTTAAAAAGAGCGCATGGCCTAGCGAATGCTAAAGTCTGCTTGAATAGTGCATAAGCCGTTTTCTTACCCTCGCGAATTGGATGCTAGCTGTACACTGGCAGATAAAGTGCTGCTAACGTTCGGCGATTAGCAAATATTGTGAACAAATGAGTAAGTTGAGTCAGTAAGCTGAGTTGGCTACTTTCTTAAATGGTTCAAAATAAACCGTTCAGTGCGTTATCATTATTGCTTGCATTTATCATGGGTGGCATAGTTAATAGCTGATTTTAGCCAGCACATTATTTTAGCTATGGAAGGAAGTTATGAGTCGTTTTCTATTTTTGTTATTAAATATTCTAGCTTTTAAAGCTGCTGCATGTTCCTTTGCTCCAGCGTTTGATGAGTTTGTAATATCGGAAAACTCATCTGATAAAGTTACTACACCAACTTTTAGAGTTGATTCAATTCACAGAGGAACCGATGATGGAAATCATGGTTCATGCTCGGATGCAGGTTTTATCAATTTAAAACTTGAGGCTTTACCCTCACATGAGCAAGGTTATATTTTTAAAATTGTTGAAGGTAAATTTGAGGATCAACTTTTTTACGAATCTCCTGTCGTTCCATCGAAGTTTATGGAAAATGAAAAGCTATTTAGCTTTCTTTGGTTAGATGGGAGTAATAAAGAACAAGAGCCTATAAATATCACTGTTCAGATTATTGCTGTATCTCGTTCTGGGAATAAAAGTGAACCTCAACGATTAAAAATAACTCACCCAGGTATACAAAAACCTTGGTGGAAGGTTTGGTAGCAAAGCTTAACTAACAAGTGACTATGGTAATTTTCCATACAAAACCTAATGTAGAACAAGTATTACTACGTTGAAACTAACGTCGGCTTTGTGGCATGAATGATCATTATCAGGCAATCTCATTTAGTGATTGGTACCTTAAACATTATGCGCAACTAGATAAATTTAAAGAGGGCGTTTATTCAGTTTCAGGAGCTATAGCATGTTAAATAAAGATAATACGGGTCTTATTGTGGTAGATATTCAGGGAAAGCTCGCAAGCTTAGTTTATGATAGCGAGGCTTTAATTTCGAATTGTGAAAAGCTGATCAAGGGAGCGCAAGCACTGAAGTTACCCATTATTTGTCTTGAGCAAAATCCCGAAAAGCTTGGTGGCACTGTTAAGAAAATAAGCTCGCTGTTAAGCAGTATTAACCCAATTACTAAATTTACATTTAATGGCTGTGATGAGGCTAACTTTATCGCTGCGGTAAAAGCTGAAAATGTTGATACATGGTTAGTTTGTGGTATTGAAGCGCATATTTGTGCATATCAAACTGCACTTGGCTTATCGGAGTGTGGTTATAGCGTACAGCTAGTGAGTGATTGCGTATCCTCCCGCACCTTGGGCAACAAGCAACTTGGCATAAGTCGATTGATGAATAAAAATATTGATATTACAGGTTTAGAAATGTGCCTGTATGAGTTAGTAGCAGATTGTCGAGCTGCTGAATTTAAAGCAATACTGCGCTTAATTCGCTAGTTCACGCTTTTAACTCTTAGGTTAAAATGCTCGAGATGTTGAATTAATTCGCTCTAGTTTAGTTCTTTATTGAGCATAAACAGGTGAAACCTAGCGATGAGAAAAAGTAATTATTACCCTTGAAGTGTGCTGAGGCTAATTTCAGATTACTTTTTTATTGAGTGTTAATGTTGCTCGGCAGAGGAGAGACTCTTGAATTGCAGCAATATAATTGCGCAAACAAGAGTCTATTGTTAACTTCAAACAAGTAGCTTAAATACTGCTTTAACTAGATTGTTTGATGAGCTTTGTGATTCGATATTTGATTCGATAATGATGAAAGCAAGTCGACTACTTTGAAACTGGCATTTTCCATTAAGGCTAGTTTTTTAACTGCCGTTTCACTATCACCCTCTGCATGTGCCAGCAAGGCAGCAAGACCATTACTGTGAACATCTGCATGTGGAGCTTCCATCTTTTTGAAGGCATCAAACTCTGAATATTTAGTTTGTCCTTCACCTTGATAATACCATTTACCGAGTCTACACATGGTATGGTCCGCTAAATCACTAGCCGATTTTTCTGACATGCCAAGCATCACTTGGTATACATCAAGTTTCCAAACAACATGATCCATTTTTACTGTTTGAATAAAAGCATCAGCCGTTGAGTTAGTGATCACCGAATACATATGCTGAGATAGTTTTACAATTTCAGTGGCAGTCTCTTCAATCGATGAAGTGCTTGTGGTGATTTCATTGCTCTTGTCACCAACACCACAAATACCATTAACTACATCAGCCATCTGATTATTTACTTGTTCAATCAATGCCGATATTTCGTTAGATGCCTCAGCTGAACGTTGCGCTAATGTTCTTACTTCATCAGCAACAACAGCAAAGCCTCGCCCTTGTTCACCGGCACGAGCCGCTTCAATTGCCGCATTTAAAGCGAGTAGGTTGGTTTGGTCAGATATACCTTTGATGATATTAACAAAGTCATTTATTCCGGTGATCACGGTTTTTAATTGATCGACTGATGTTGACGCCGTTTGAGTATCGCTAGATATTTCTGCTGTAGATTTCACCGTCAGTGCCAGCATATCCATGATTTGACTAAATAACTCTTGTGAAGATTGGAAGCTGTCTCTATGGGTAATGAGCTCTGTTGATGAGTTGGCTAAACTTTCTCTTATTTGATTAACTAAAGTAGAAGATTGTAACCATAATTTATTGAGCTCTTCTTGGTTATTATATCTTACGGCGGCTTTTGACATATCGTCTGAAAGCGCTAGGTTAGATTGGCTCAGTTGTTTTAACTCTTCCTCAAGTAATAAGTTTTTTTGTTTTAGCTGTTCATTTTCAGCTTGTAATTGCTGCATTGCTTTCTTGTTATTGAAATTAAATACCATATATTTACTCAGTCAATGTGAACTCCATTTGTCATTATCATAAACGATAACACTTAAATAAAATAAGTTTAAGTGATTAAGAGCAAGGGTTAGTCTGTTTAGCTGTAAGTTAAGAAGTAAATCAAGTAAACATTAAACTTGCATAAAATATTGAGTCAATTCTGTCGTCATTAGTGAGAATTTGTCTTGATGCTTCTGATATTTGTCACTTGCTGGCCTCTCGGTTTGATTTTAACTCGCTATATTTCTATGCTTTCTCAACTGTCTAGTAGTAAGCTCAGCACAGAATCGGTAGAATAATTACTTTGATTTTTATGAACTTGGCGTGCACGTAAATTATGCGAATTATTCACACATCTGATTGGCATTTAGGCCAACACTTCTATGGCAAAAGTCGAGCACGTGAACATCAGCACTTTTTGAATTGGTTAATTGAGCAATCTCAAGTACAACAGATTGATGCCATTATTGTTGCTGGCGATATTTTTGATACCGGCACGCCGCCAAGTTATGCCCGCGAAATGTACTTTGATTTTATTGCCAAGCTCCATCAAACGCGCTGTCAATTAGTGGTACTAGCCGGCAATCATGATTCAGTGGCTATGCTGGGCGAGTCACAAAACTTATTACAGCAACTATCAACAAGGGTGATTTCTGCGGTTAGCGATAATATTGCTGAGCAAGTGTTTGTACTTGGTAGCTTGAAAACTGAGCAGCAAGCGGTGATCTGTGCCATTCCCTTTATTCGCGCCCGTGATGTTGTTAAAAGTTATGCAGGACAATCGGCTGATGAAAAACAACGCTCATTACAACAAGCAATTACCGGCCATTATCAGCGTTTATTTAGTGAAGCACAGGCTTTAGCCGCAGCTGGAAAAAGCGATGAAGGTCGGTTACCGATAATCGCAACCGGACACTTAACTACGATTGGTGCATCAACGAGCGAGTCAGTTCGTGATATCTATATTGGTACTTTAGAAGCTTTTCCGGCTAGTGAATTTCCTGATGCAGATTATATCGCTTTAGGTCATATTCACCGACCTCAAAAAGTGACTAAAAGTGAGCATATTCGCTATAGCGGTTCGCCTATTGCTTTAAGCTTTGACGAGGCTAATACACAAAAAAGTATTGTTATTGCCGAATTTAAAGAGGGTGAACTCAGTCATGTTGAATTAACCCCCGTGCCATGCTTTCAACCTTTAACCATGGTAAAAACTCAGCTTGATTCCTTGTCTGAAGATATTGCTAATGTTGCGAACACAATGAGCACTAAAACGGCAGATGCGCAGAGCGAAAATGAGCATAGAAATGTCACAGAAAAAATTTGGCTAGATATCGAGATTGAAAGCGCAGAGTACTTACAAGACTTAACCGCACGCATTGAGCATATAGTGGCTGAACTCCCGGTAGAAGTACTGCTTGTTAGGCGCAGTAAAAAATCACGTCAACAAATGCCCAGCCATGAAAAAAAAATCACCTTGAGTGAACTGAGTGTGCAAGATGTTTTTGATGCACGCATGGAGCTAGAAACCTGGCAAAGTGATGAACAACAAGCGCGTAAAGCACGTTTAAATAGTTTGTATCTCGAAATTGCCCAGCAAACAGAACTTGCTAGTGCCACTGAAAAAGTGGAGTCAAAATAATGAAAATTTTATCGCTGCGTTTTGAAAACATTAATTCGTTAAAAGGTCATTGGAAAATTGATTTTACCCAATCGCCATTTGACACTAGTGCCTTATTCGCTATTGTTGGGCCAACCGGTGCCGGTAAAACAACGATACTCGACGCTATGTGTTTAGCGCTATATCATCAAACACCTCGCTTAACGATATCAGATAAGCAAAATCAATTAATGACCCGCCACACGGCTAATTGTATGGCTGAGGTTGAATTTGAAGTAAAAGGTCAAGCCTATCGCGCTTTTTGGAGTCAACGTCGAGCAAAAAACAGTGTTGAAGGTAACTTACAAAAGCCGACCGCTGAATTAGCAAAAATAATTTTTACAGAGCAAAGTCATACAGAAAGTGAAAAGCTTAAACAGGGCGAAGCAGAAGTTATTGCTAGCAAAGTCTCAGATATTCGCAGCGAAATAGCACGTATCACCGGATTAGACTTTTCTCGTTTTAGAAAGTCGATGATGTTGTCGCAAGGGGAGTTCGCCGCTTTTTTAAATGCTCCAGCTAACGAGCGTGCAGATTTACTTGAAGAATTAACCGGCTCTGAAATTTATGGCGATATATCTAAGGCAGTATTTGAGCAACATAAAGAAGCTAGTCATGCATTAAAGCTATTGCAGGCGAAAAGCGCGGGTATGCAACTATTAACTCCTGAGCAACAGCAGCAAATTAGTGCAGAGCTTACTAACGTTACAGCGCAGCAAGAGCCATTATCACTTCAATTAGCTCATTGGCAACAGGTACGACACTGGTTAACAAACTTACAAAGCGCGGATAAACAAAAGCAACTTGCAGTACAGGCGAAAAATTCAGCACAACAAGCACATCACGAGCATGCTGAGCAATTACAAGCGTTAGCTTTATCAGAGCCCGCAGAAAATTTACGTGGTCACTACCAACAATTAAATAATATTAATCAGCAAGTTAATGAACTGAAGCAGCAATCAACACAGCTTGAACTTGAATTAAAAAACAGTGCCGGTTTGGTTAGTAGTGCCGAGAAAACATTAACTGAATTCCTTGTAGAGCATGAAACGTGCATTGCCCAGCAGCAAGCCACCGAACAGTTAATGGTTGAGCAAGTTTTACCCCTTGATAATAAAATAGTGCACCAAATAACGCGTCAAAATCAGCAAATAAATCGACTTAATAATGCCAGTACTGAAGTAAAAGAACTTAGAACAGCCTTAGATGCGTTAGAGGGTAGCAAGCAATTACAGCAAGAAAAATTGACCAAAGCACAAGACTTTATTGCTCAGCAAAAGCACTTAGCGACACTGCCTGAATATTTACCTTTGTGGCGCAATATGTTGGCGCAGCTAGTCTCCGAAACACAACTAAGTTTTGACTTGCAAGCACAAGACGTAAACATGCAGCAGCAGGTCGATAATTTAAGCCTTGAACTGGTAGGGCAAGAGAAAAAACTGCTTGAGCTTGAAGCCGAATTTCAGCAGCAAAAGCTTTTGCTTAGTCATAAAGAGCATGAAATTAGTGAGCTTTTATCTCAGCATCATTGTCAACATGAGCAAGCACTTAATCAGCAACTTCATGAGCTGCAAGCAACAATGGCAGAGCAGGCACAAGTGCTACTTAATGCGCAACGTTTTCAAACGTTAACCGTTGAACTGCAAGACATTGAAAAAACTCTGCATCATGATAAACAACAGAGTAGCAACCTAGCGGAACAGCTAACGGCTTTACGCGCACAATACAAACAACAAAAGCTTGCAATGACCGATGTGCAACTTATTGTTGAACAACAAAAAACCATTATGTCGCTCAGTGAGCATAGAGCAAATTTAGCGCCAGATGAAGCTTGTCCATTATGTGGCTCAGAGCAGCATCCTGCGGTTGCTGACTATCAAGCGCTTTCAAGTGCTGGGGCTGTTGAAACTGAACATCAACGGCGCTTGAAACAGCTGACTAGTGAGCTTGAGCAACTTGAATTACAAGGTAAAGGCTTGTCATCGGAGCAAGAGCGTTTAACCGAACGCCTTAATTTTATTACTGAAAATAAGGTAATAAAACAACAAGAGCAAGATAACTTAAGCCAGCAATGGTTAACTCAACGTGAATTACTTAAGCTTGATTTTGACTTATCAGCGTTTGAGCAAATTAAAGCCAGTATCGAAGCGCGCCAACAATACTTTACTCAACTTAATAATGCTAATAGTCAGTTACAGCAATTAAAACAAGCGCAGCAGCAACAAGTTGAGTTGATAGCAAAACAAGAAAAACAATTATTCACTTTGTCGAATCAGAGACAAAACCAAACCACGCAACACAGTCAGTTGCAGCAGCAAATAGAACAAAACAAGCAAAATATGCTTGATAAACAAGCTTATGTAACACAAGAATGGCAAAAGCTTGCTACTTTAATGCAAGCGAATGAACTGCATATTGCTGATTGTTTTACTGTTTTTTCACCTAAAGAAAAGGGCCTTAATGCAAGTCCAGATGACTTTAACACTGCCGTGTCATTGCAACAGCGATGGCTGGCAGATATTGAACAACAAAGCCGCGATTACCAAACAGCGCTTGGTGCCTTAACCGCTGACCAGGAGCAGCTTCAGCATGTGCAGCAACAATTCGCGATAATGCAAAGTAAATTTGAGCAACTGCTGATTTCTGAGCAAGCCTTGAAAACTGAATTAGCGGAAATAGAACAACAGCTTAATGAAGATAAAGCTAAGCGACATGATTTATTTGCTGAGCAAGATATTCAGCAAATGCGTCAGCAGCTGAAACAGCAACAACAAGCGCAAGCCCAAATATTGCAAAGCCATCAGCAAGCGCTCAATGATCAGAAAATACAACAACAGAATATTACCGGCAAGTTAAATGGTACTGTTGAAGCACTCAATCGTTTATTACCGCAACAGCAGGCAGCAGTCGAAGCTTGGCAAGCACAGTTAGTGGCAAGTGAGTTTAATGATGAAGAAGACTTTACAGCCGCACTTTTAACTGCAGAGCAGCGCAAGACACTGAAAGAAATACAGTTAAAAATTGAGCAACAAACTCAACAAGCTAACGCGCAATATCAACAAGCACAGCAACAGTTGCAGGCGCTAGCTCAAGTAAAAGTGCAACTTCAAAACGAAACCGAGCAATTACTTGCCGCAGATAGCGATAACCTTACTGCCTCGCAGAATGGTGTTGAAGCAGAAGAGGCGTTATTTAATAAAGACTTTGTCATTGAACAGCAGATTGATATTGTTGATTTTGATGAAAAAGCCCGTGTTTGCGTTGAAAAGTTAAAGCAACTACAAATTCGCCAAGGTCAGTTGAGTCAACAAGTTACGCAAGATCAACAACAGCGAGAAGAGCAACAAAATTTATTAGCAGATATTGCTAAACAACAAGCCGAACTGGATGATCTTTCGCATCTCAACGGGTTAATTGGCTCAGCAGATGGGGCTAAATTCAGACGTTTTGCCCAAGGCTTAACGTTGTCGCATTTAGTTTATCTGGCGAATCAGCAACTAAATCGGTTGCATGGACGTTATCAATTGCAACGTCAGCAAAGTGATAGTTTAGCATTGGAAGTTTTAGATACTTGGCAAGCCGATAGCGTGCGAGACACCAAAACCTTATCAGGCGGCGAAAGCTTCCTGGTTAGTTTAGCACTCGCGTTAGCACTGTCAGATTTAGTCAGTGCAAAAACCAGTATTGATTCACTTTTTCTTGATGAAGGTTTTGGCACATTAGATAACGACACTTTAGAAATTGCGTTGTCAGCGCTTGACTCTCTCAATGCTAGCGGCAAAATGATTGGGGTGATCAGTCATGTTGATGCTTTGAAAAAACGCATAGATGTACAAATAGAAGTGAAGAAACACAGCGGTTTAGGGGTCAGTGAATTGGCTGACTGTTATCGTTATCAGGCAAAGTAACGTGCAAGCAAGTCGATAGTAATTTTGCTTATTGTCTATACCGGTGCGGCTGTATTTTGATGCCTCACGGGTATAGCCTTTTCATGAGCGGATAAAAAGAGAGCTGCTGAACAGAATTCATGATTTTTACACTTCAAATTGATTAGTGAGGAGTTGTAAGTTGTTGACATGATCGTCAAGCTGGTTAGCTTTTACTTTGATTTGATTTATCAATTGATTACTTTCTTGGCCGCTACTGACAATGCCATTGATATTAACGTCTAAAGAAGCAGTAACATTGCTCTGCTCTTGTACACTGGTCGAAATTTGTAGCGATGTATTATTTATATCGTCACTTGCTGAAATGATTTTTGCTATAAATTCAACAGAATGCAGCATCATTTCGGTGGTTTCTTCTCCTTTACCTTTGCTGTTTTGTACAACTTGCACAGCTGATACAGTACCTTGCTGTAATTCAGCAATCATTTGACTAATTTCTTCGGTACTTTGTTGGGTCCGACTTGCTAAAGCTCTAACTTCATCGGCAACTACTGCAAAGCCACGACCTTGCTCACCGGCTCTTGCCGCCTCGATGGCCGCATTTAGTGCTAACAAATTTGTTTGTTCAGCAATCGCCTTAATAACATCGATCACGCTGACCATTTTATCAACGGTGGTGGCTAGTACGCTGATCACTTGGCTAGCATTTTCCAAATCGGAAGATAATTCATTAACCGACGACATGGATTTGTTAACCACTAAACCGACTTCATTAGCCTGTTCTTTTGCTTCAAATGACGACTGTGATGATTGTTGAGAAGTTAAGGAGATATCTTTTGTACTGGCAGCCATTTCAGTAATGGCTGTTGCTAACATGTCTATTTCAATATATTGCTGTTCGAATAAAGCATTAGCCTTGCTAACATCTGACTTTACGGCACTTGAAGTATCACTTATCACTTGTGTTGTGGTGATAATAGTTGTAATCATCGCCTGAGTTTTATCAAAAAAATGATTAATTTGTTCAGCTAATGCTCCCATTTCATCATGAGTGTGTATATCTAGTCTTTTTGTTAAGTCACCGTCACCGTGAGCAATATCGGTTACTGCGAGAATGACTTTATTTAATGGGTTAGTCACAATGACACGAGTCAGTATGAACAGTATTAGTACCAGTAAAACATCAACTAATACTACACCGATGATTATTTGTATTAACGCTGCTTGCACTTTAGTATTAATTTCTTTTTGATCAATACTAATGACAATTTCACCAACGGTACTTTCTTCTTCGTATTCATTATAAACTAGCGGTTGCTTTACCTCTTCACCTTTTATTCCTTGGGTGTGTTGAGCGTATTTTACTTCACCATCGAGTGTTTTAATTTCGATACCGTAAACATACGGGCTTTGTAACTCAGAAGAGCCTATTTTGGTGATTTGTTCTGATAAGTCCATCCAGATTGCGGCGGGTAAATTGAGTTTTAATCTCTGTGATACTAATTCTATGCTTTTACTAGCCTCAGCTAATACTGATGACTTTACTACTTTATAGTCATAAGCCCCTTTGGCGATCAGTACAATACTGACTAGGATGGTCGACATCGCGATTAAGCGAATTTTGATACTAAAATTTGAGAAGATATTGATAAGTAATACTCCAAAATTTACTTGACTAATATGCCGCCAACTCACTATCTCATCGGTTGATTAAGCAAAGCCCGATATTAGGCACAATGGCCATAAAGTATGGCCTACAAGGTATTGTAAGCTCAGAGCAAAGCCAAACAAGCTTAGTGGTGTTAACAACGCTGGCGTTAAGTGTCGATATTTATGTGGCGTCTAAAATGATTTTTTGACTTATATTGTTAATATCACTAATAAAAATGTGCTTCACAATCGACAATAAGTATTAAATAGAAAGTACTAAAACTTTAGTGGTAGTGTTGCTAACAGTTTTGAAAGGGTGAATTAAATAAAGCGATGATGGTATAAAACAATTTTAAAATGTATAAAGCCGACAGAATATAAAGCGTTAATACGGAGTGAGCTACTCCTTGAAATTAGCCCGCCGAAATTAAATATAATTATAAAAAATAAATAAAGTGTTTACTTATCGAATAATTCACTCTATAGTGGCGACGTTAATTATTCCCATCTAGTTTATTTAGCCGATTATTTATAAAATCGTGTTTGCCTTTCCCTTTCACAGTTAGTCATCACTTAATTTATTAAGCTTAAATTATTGTCTGATTTTTCGAGCGTTATCTCGTAAAAAGTTGTTATTTTTCAAATAAAAAAGTTCCACTACACAATAATATAGCTTTTGTTCATGCGTTATTACGCACATTAAAAGAGTTTATTATGTCATATACATACCAAGGTACGATCTATTCGATCGCATCGCCAGTTCAATCAATTTCTGTTAACAAAAACAATGTTTCAGTAACTGATAGAAACGGCACTAAATTAATTTCATTTACCAATGTAAATGATTCAAAATCATTTTTAGCTTGGATTTACCAAAGCTAAAAATTAAAACCTCAACTGTTAATGGCTAACGAGGTAAGTTTAGCGATTCAATAGTACCCGTTTGAGTTTTGTTTTTACTGAACGCCAATGCGTAACAGGTTTAGTTGGCGCTAGCGTTATCAGCTGCTGCCATTGCTGTTCAGTTAACTCAACTTTGGCGCCATGCGCTAAAAGTACCGACTCAACATTAAGTGCCTTCACTTTTCTTAACGATTCAATATAGCGGTTAGGATAAAAAACGGGGTAGGGCGGAATAAATGCACCGCGCACTTTCACCATCAAATCTGCGACATAAATTTGCTTTGTATTTTTATGATATAAGGATATATCTCTGTCGGTATGGCCTTGCGTAAAATGCGCCTGCCAGTCTTCAAAACCAGGTAAATCCTGTAGATCGCTGAGATAATAATCAGGTGTTAATGTGCTTGCGTAGTAAATAAATTTTTTTGCTTTTTTCTGGCGACCTGCCACCCACAGGGTTAACAACAAGTCTGTCAAATGCATAAGTTTACCGTCAATACCGCTATACCATTGTCCTGCGACATTAGCCGCGGCTATTTTACAGCCATATTTTTTACGTAATGTGTGAGCGGCACCGGCGTGATCTGGATGCATATGAGTCACGGCTATTAATTTAATATCCGTCATGGCGCGCTTAAGATCATCACGAACAAAAGCTTCTAGTACGGATATATCAGCTCGGCAGCAGCCATCAAGTAATAAAAGTTTGTCGCTATATTCGGCTAAATAAATGTTCTGAATATAACCGGGTAAACAATGTAATTTGAGCATAAAAAATACGTAGATAATTATCTGACCTTTACGCTAGCTTTTTATGGCCTTAAATTCAACAGGTTTGACCAGGTATTGTTTTGAACTTGCTGACAGCACGTAAACATTCATAACCGCTCCCTATGATAAATGATGACAGGTTCAGTTAATTTAAAAATTATATATAAAAACCTAAAAGCCACTGTTACTTGGCCTAATTAAGGTTTTGTTTGCCATGCTGGGAAACTTATTTATACCTATCCTTTGTATAAATACGTATTAAAGAGGGTATCTTTTGCTTTGTTTTTACTTTCTTTACGATTAAATTGATGGGGTAGCACTGACCCCATCAATTTTTTAATTATTGACTTTCTAATGAGTTGCTCTGTCACCCCAAATATCTTGTAGGCGGCTATCGCGACCACAACTCCAACGATAAGTGTTATAACGTATAGGGTTATTTTTATAATAATCCTGATGGTAGCTTTCTTTACCTTTAATAGGATAAAAGGTACTGGTATTTAATATCGGTGTTATCACTGTTTGATCAGGGAATTCGTTAATAACAGCTTGTTTTGTTTGCTCTGCTATTTTGCGCTCTTGCTCGTTAGCTACAAATATGGCGCTTAAATAGCTTGGACCCTTATCACAAAATTGGCCTCTTGCATCAAAGGGATCAATATTAAGCCAGTAATGATCTAATATACCTTTGTAACTTATAACATTAGGGTCATAGGTGATTTCTACGGCTTCATAATGGCCTTTATGGTTACCATTATAAGTGGGGTTTTTAAGTTTGCCGCCGGTAAAGCCTGACACGACATCTTTTACGCCTTCGAGTTTTTCAAAGTCGCTCTCCATGCACCAAAAACAACCGCCTGCTAATATGGCTTTTTTAGATTCTGCTGCGTGAGTAAATGAGGCATGTAAAAGAGTACTGAATGATAAAACTAAGGCTAGTGTTTTTTTCATAAAAATCTCGCATGGAATTGGTTAATACGCTTCTAAAGTAAAAGACCAGAGATGAGACAAAGCTATTTCATTAAATTAGTTAACGTTAGAACCTGTTGACGTTTCATTATTGAAATTTGTTCAATCTAGGGGCAATTTAATAGCAGCGGCAGGTTTGTAACCTAGTGAGCTAAGTAAAAACCAGTAACAAAGAGGACATACCCCCTAGGATGAACTCTTTGGCTACCGCATGTATGCTTTAATATCGCCTATTTATCTGGAATATCCACACTAAACGGGCTCTGCCTTGTTCAAACTCACATCGATAGAGTGCTCGGTAATAGTAACCAACATAACAAGTATAAAGAACGGCTCAATATCTCCCCTTGGCGCGCCGGGCTGCTTTTAGCTGCTAACCCCGTGCCTGTGATACTTGTGAATGGGGCTGATGTGCAGGAACAGCTGGGGTATTTAAGGAAGACTTGTTGGATAACCACTTTTAAATTAAATCAGTATTTAAAGGGGGAGCTTTGTTTTCTACTTTGGTACTTGGTGCGCCATACCTTAGTGTTGCGCAAGCGTAAGCCCTATACGTTAATTATAGACAAAACTCCCACTATGCTTTATTCATCAGGTGCCTCTAACGTAAATACTAAATGTTTGCGCATGTTTTTTAAAACAACGCCTTTTTTGAGCATTGCTCCACTCAAGCGTTTTTGCCATTTTAATAAATCAGGTTTTGCAGCGTTTAATACTTGCTCGTTTTCAAACTGAAAACACAGCAGTAATGAGCTTGGAAATAAGTGATATTCAACGTCAAACCAGCACTGCAGCATACCTGGGAGTTCAGCGCGGCCTTGATCTTCTAATTTGTTGGCAATATCAAGTACAAGCGCTTGCTGCTTTATTTGCACAGCGGAGAGTTTTTTCATGATTATAATCCAAGTCAGCGGCTAAATAATGTAGCCGGAATAGGGGGATTATACGCAAGCTTGTTGGTAGGCAACAACTACCAATGGAAGTTAATGTTTAGCTTTGTGTTTCAGAGAATTAATCGCCTGTTTTATTTGAGTTTCCTAGGATAAATTAAGTATGCCCAATAGCTGCTTATTTATCTTTGACTGTTTTCTAACCTGGGCAAAGGCAAAAACGCGGGACATGATTAAGTTATTCATTGTCGGCACCACGTGCATATCGGTTCAATCCAATTACTTAAGGTATACCGTTAATGATAACTATATTATTATATTTTGCCGCTATCATGATTAATAATATGACTTTTTACTAGCATATTACTATTGTGTAACACCTTAATTATCAATGCATTGAGCTCAGGATATTACTTGGATATTTGGATTTATTTCACCTTACTCGCTGCCTTGATGCAAGCTATACGCACGGCGGGGCAAAAGCAACTTACACAACATTTAAATGCCATGGCAACAACGGCAGTTCGCTATATTTATGCACTGCCTTTTGCGTGGTTATATTTGTGGTGGGTATTAGATTACCGCCAACTGCCTATGCCTGAGCTAAATACCACGTTTTTACAATACGCATTAATTGCCTGTGTAATGCAAATACTGGGCACAGTGTGCTTGGTGGCGGCTTTTAACTATCGAAATTTTGCCGTTGCCACCAGCTTGGCTAAAACGGAGGCGATTCAAGTGGCCGTTCTAGGCGTTGTGCTTTTTTCTGCAAGCTTAACGGCCTTAGGTTGGCTATCAGTGGTTATTGGTGTTGTTGGTGTGTTGCTAGTATCAAAGGTGAAATTTACCTACAAAGATGTTTTTCAAAATCCTGGCGCCGGCTTCGGTTTAGCAGCTGGTTTAGGTTTAGCGCTTACTACCTTGCTTATTCGTCAATCGAGCTTAGCATTGAATAGCGATTTATTGCTAAGTGCAGCACTAACCTTAACTTTTATGATCACTGTGCAAACACTGTTTTCGCTTGTGTATGTGTATTTGCAAGATAAACAGCAAGTTCAGTTTATGATACAACAATGGCGCTTATGCTTATTTGTTGGTGTCACTAGTGTTATAGGCTCTATTGGCTGGTTTACTGCTGCTAGTTTTCAAAACGCGGCATATGTTAAGGCGTTAGGGCAAGTTGAATTTTTTATTACGCTGTTTATTACTTACCGTATTTTTAAAGAAAAAATATCATTGATAGAGTACTTAGGTATGGGGTTGATTATTGCCAGTGTTGTCATTTTATTAGTCTGGGCTTAGATTTAGTCTAACTTTGGTTTTGCTATGGTCTAATTTTTTAATTTGAACTTAGCGCAAAAGTTTAAAAGTGCGATATTGGTGATATACCTTAAGTAGAACTTACCATATGAGCCAATTGCCTGTGGTAGCGGTATTAGTATTTTGATAAACTCCGAAAAAATATATTCGCCATTTTATGGTGAGTAACTAAATACAGTATGGAAATAAAATGAAAATTACCGATAAAACCGTTGTACAGTTTCACTACACTCTGAAAGATGAAGCTGGTGTTGAATTAGAAAACTCACATGCTGGTGATCCACTAGCTTACCTACACGGTTATAAAAATATGTTAGTTGGTTTAGAGAATGCTCTAGCTGATAAAGAAGCCGGTGATAAATTTTCGGTTACACTGCAGCCTGAAGACGCTTACGGTGAACGTAAAGAAGACGCGATTCAACGTGTGCCAGTAAAGCATTTACAAGGTTTACCAACGCCAAGTGCTAAATGGAAAGCCGGTATGACAGCAGTCGTTAATACTGAAGCTGGTCAACGTCAAGTTACTGTAGTTAAAGCGGGTAAATTCATGATCACCGTTGATATTAACCCACCATTGGCGGGTAAAGTGTTAACTTTTGATATTGAAGTGACTGATGTTCGTGCTGCAACGCCTGAAGAAGTTGAGCATGGTCACGCCCATGGTGTTGGTGGTCATCACCACTAAGCAAGTTATTACACTATTGCTATTAAACCGGTGCTATGCCGGTTTTTTTATCTCCAAAAAATAGTGATTTTTGTTCAATAATGCTGCTTAGTTGATTTGTTTTTATGGTTGTTTAGCTGAATAAACTTTCGCTTTATCGCATTCACTTTCTTATTCCTTTGTCGTACTGTTATGGTGAGTTATACATTTAGGTCATTAAAATAACAATAAGGTCGATAATATGTTCACATCATTAAAGTCATCTGTCACCACCGTGGCGTTAGTTGTAAGTTCAATCTTATCTCAATCAGCATGGGCTGAAACTTCAGTGATACATGCCGGAGAGTTATTAGTTATTGCTGGTCAAGCACCGCTTAAAAATCAAACATTAGTGATCACTGACGGTAAAGTTTCAGCAGTTAAGTCTGGCTTTATTGCGGCAAATAAATTCTCTAATGATGCAAAGTTGATTGATCTGTCGTCAAGCTTTGTTATGCCCGGGCTCATGGATATGCATGTGCATTTACAAGGCGAGTTAGGCCCAAATAATGACAGTGAAATGGTTAACTTATCTGATGCCGATACCCTAATGAAAAGTGCTTACTTTGCGAAAAAAACCTTAATGGCTGGATTTACTACTGTGCGTGATTTAGGAAGCAGTGCTGAGCAAATGTTTGCCTTACGTGATGGTGTTAAACGTGGCTGGGTAACAGGGCCGACAATTATTGCTGCTGGTTCAAGTGTTGCTGTTACTGGCGGCCATGGTGATGTTGATGGTATGGCGCCGGATTTAATGACCTTACATACGGCTGAAACAGTGTGTGATGGTCCATATGATTGTCGACGAGCAACACGACACGCTATTAAGTTTGGTGCTGATGTGATTAAAATCACTTCTACTGGCGGTGTATTGTCAGATACTGATACGGGCACCGGCCAACAAATGGCAGATGATGAAATTAAAGAAGTTGTCGATACTGCCCATGCGCTTGGTCGCAAAGTCGCGAGTCATGCCCATGCAGCCGCTGGTATTAATGCAGCATTACGTGCCGGTGTTGATAGCATTGAACATGGTAGCTATGCCGATAAAGAAAGTATTAAATTATTTAAAAAAGGTGGCGCATATTTAGTACCAACACTTATGGCGGGTGATACTGTGGTTAATATGGCAAAGACCTCTGACTTTATGTCGCCAGCTATTCGCGCTAAAGCTATCCGCGTAGGCGGTGATATGATCAAAAACTTTAAACGTGCTTACCAAGCCGGAGTCAAAATAGCTTACGGAACTGACAGTGGTGTTTCAAAGCATGGCTATAATGCCCGAGAAGCACAACTGATGTTAGCTGCCGGTATGTCGCCACAAGATATTTTAGTTTCAGCCACTATCAATGGTGCTGACTTAATTGGCAGATCAAAAAGTGTTGGTACTTTAGAGGTGGGCAAAATAGCTGATGTTATTGCTATGCACGGTAGTCCGTTAAACGATATTAATGAATTGCTTGATGTTGATTTTGTAATGAAATCAGGTGAGGTTGTTAAGCAAAAATAGTTAAAGTAAGTAAAGTTTGCTTGATTAGTGTAAATTAAGGCTGTTGATAACAGCCTTAATTTTTTGTCGGCTAATACTGACTTTACATATGGGGGAACTATAGGGCTTTTTACTTTAATTTTCTGGCATTGGTTTTCTGCCTAATAGGCCTGTGGCTAAGGCTACACCAAGTAAGATAACAGCACCACCGAACAACATCATTAAACTGATCGCTTCATCTAGAAATAACGCTCCCCATAAAATGCCAAATGCAGGTATTAAATAAGTAACAGATATAGCTTTTGCTGGGCCTAATTCAGCGATAAGGTGAAAAAATAAAATATAGGCAACACCGGTACAAATAACGCCAATAAGTATTACAGAACCAACGGCTTTTGCACTGGGCAATGTTTCAGGCATAAAAAATAAACTGATTGGAAGTAGCATAGCACTAGCCGTTATTTGACTACCAGCAGCTAAAGCTAATGGCTTGATACCGGTTAAATATTTTTTGGTATAATTTGCTGAAATACCGTAACAAAGTGCCGCTAACATTGCCGCGAGCGTTGGTAGTAATATTGGCGGTAATGTTGTGCCTTGAATCAGTAATTTATTGCTGTTGTTGTCAAACGGTAAACTACCAGAAACCAGCAAATATACCCCTAAAAAGCCAATAAAAAGTCCTAAGGTTGCACTTGGTGTTAATTTATCTTTTAACCAGAAATATGCCACGATAGCACCAAACATAGGCGTTGTTGCGTTCAATACCGAAGTTGTTCCTGCGCTTAAGGTTAGTGTGGCGTAACCAAAAAGAGCAAAAGGTATTGCGGTATTTAATGCCCCAACCATAAATACTTTTCGCCAATGGCCATTGAGTGCGTTGGTCTGCTTGAATAAAACTAAACAGCTAAACAAGAAAATAGCACCAATGCTAGCGCGCAGTGTTGTGAATAATATCGGACCAAACTCAGGTGCGCCAATACGCATAAACATAAACGAGGCCCCCCAAATGCTTGCTAATAATAGTAACTCTAGTGTTGCGGTATAGTTTTTCAGGTTAAAGGTATTCAATTGCTGCTCTGATATTGATGAGTTTTTAGCGGTTAGTTTATCGCTTAACTTTATTTGAACTGGCGACAATCAGACGGCTGATATAAATAATCTCAGTGCCTAACGAATAAGTTAACTGTTGTTTGCTTCAACAGATATAACCTTAATGCTATGGCTATCATCAAATTGCCACTGAATATTAAACTGGTATAGGCTCATGCCGTAGACTTTATCATCAGTTTGCTTTTGTTTATAAGCAGGGCGAGGGTCTTGACTTAAGACCTGCTCAATCAGTTGGCGTAATTTAGGGGTTGATGCTGAATGTTTTTCAATTACCGTTAGTGCCAATGCCGTAAAGGTGATTTGAATATTACTCGTTGGTTGTTGATGAGCATATCCGCCTTGGGCATCAGCAATAATATCGGCATAAGGAACATAAGGCTTAATATCGACAATTGGCGTGCCATCAAGTAAGTCAAATTCACTGATATGCAAAATTACTTGTGAGCCTTGGTGTTCTGTTTTTTGTAACTCTATTCGGTCAAGCTTGACCACTGACATGCCTATAGGGTTTGGCCTAAATGTTGAGCGTGTTGCCAGTACGCCGAGCTTTTTATTACCCCCTAAGCGTGGTGGACGAACTAAAGGTTTCCAGCCTTGCGCTTGGGTACCATGAAAAACAAATATTAACCAAATATGGCTAAACTGGGATAAACCTCGAACTAAATCAGCATTATTGGCCGAGCCTGTTAAACGTATTTGCCCTTGTGCTGCGGTGACAATGCCAGGCTGACGGGGAATAGCAAACTTCTCTTTGTAAGGTGATTCGACAGTTCCAATGACATTGAAGTGAAAACTGTCGGTCATTTTTTCTCTTGCTCAACTTTAAAGGCACGGCCATAGCAAACAGTTGATGCTAGACAATATTTTGCCGCTTTATCGTCGGTTATCATTACACATTGGCTAAAAATAATAGCATTTGCGCCAAGTTGATAAGCTTTGCGCCTTGCTTCTGTGCGGGCGTCAATTTCATTCGGTGCAGCGTGATAGGCTTTTTCTTGGCAAGACTCGCCCTCAACTAAGCCGATAAATTTAAACTTACCTGCTAGGTCTTGCTCATTTTCAACTATTTTTACTTTTGTCGGCGAAAAGTAATGCTTAAAATTATCACGATCTAGATTAGTTGATACATCATTTATTTTTGCGCAACCGGTAATTGCCAGTGCCATAAGTACCACAACGTGAGTGAGGTACTTATTGTTCAGCGGCGATGTTTTAGTCGTTTTATACATTGTTTTTATTACCATTACTGTTAATTTAGCTTGTTAAAAGCTCGCTAATACTATGCACGTTGCACAATTAGTTTATTGGCTTTGTGTTGCCCTTAATCCAATAGTCAAATAGCTGATCAATAGTTTTGCTTTGTTGTTTCATTGTTAACCAATTACGCATAAACAGTTCAAAAGCATGATCATTTTTATTAATTGGAAAAGCCATATAAAGTGGTGCTAATTCAGGCTTAGGCACTACAACCGTATAGCTTGGGTTGAGTAAAGTCCAAGCTGATGATGCTGCTGCACCAAAAACCATCGCATCAATATGAGCAAATTCTGCTTTAAAAAATAAGCGTGGTGTTGATATTTCCCAAGCCTTGCCGTGCGTAAAGGTTTTTGCAATGGCTTTTTTATAATAGAAGCTCTCAGGTATACCCAAAATAAGATCGTCACGTTGCAGGATATTATCCCATTGAGTAAACTCAGCCCGACGTTCGTCTTTTACTATGATTGCAATACTCTGTGTACTGTATGGCATGGTTAACGTGAACTGCGCCATATTATCAGGAATAACCGGTACACCTGTTGTAATATCAAGGTAACCTGAAGCTAGCAATGACTTAGCTTGATGACGAAATATTTTTACAAATTCAATATCAACATTGAGATCAATCGCCAGTTGGTTCATTATTTCAATATCAAAACCGACCAACTTACCGTTGTTATTGTGAAATGAATAAGGCAAGTCATCACGAAAATACCCAACACGAATAAACCCTCGTTGTTTAATGCGCGTAAGCACGCCAACAAAAGGCTGAGCGGTTTCGCTACTTTGCGCTGCTTTATCTAAATAACGACTTTTAACATCGTCCATGAGAAAGTCTCGCTCAATAAATTTAGCATAGCCTTGATATTGATAACTGATCGCGCTAAATCCAAACTTCAAGCCCATAAAGGCAAGTATGGATAATGTTGGAATGATAAGCAGATATTTTATCAGTGCTTTTTTCTTTAGACGAAATGATTTAGCCATACTCGTGGCAACAAGTAACGGCAAGCAACTGGCAAAAGTTACTGAGAGTAATGCCGATAAACGGCCCACAACCAAGTTTTCAGAGACAATAAAAAAATCAAACATCGAATGTGAAACATTAAACAACTCTAATAGATTTTGCATTGCCAAAGTACTGGTGCCAAATAACTGTGGAATACCAATAACGATAAGCTTTACGTAATCTTCAAAGCTGATATAGGCGCCAGAGAACCAAGCAGCAAATAAAACAAATAGCAGCGATAATAACTTACCACCCACAGGTAAGCTGTAGCTGATAGGTACAATTACCTCAGAAACTTTGTCTGCATTGTCGATATGTGCATATTGTGTGGCAATGAGCTGTTTTGCTTTTTCAACAATAATTGGTATAACGACAAAAAAGCTGCCGGTGGCAAATGCAGTGATCATTGCTTCGCGCGACGCTTTTAATATCGCACGGTAACCAAAAGGGGTTATGGTCGCTAACAGGGCAGGGAAGACGACAAAAGATAACAAAGCCACTAACACAAGTGAGCTAGCAACATAGATCATTAAGCCGTCTAATTGTGAAGCATCAAGTGTTGATGCAGCTCGCCAGCCGATACAAAATATGCCAATAGGGGCAAAGCGCATAACTAAGCTGCTTATATTGCTCACAGATTGCTTTAAATTACTTAATACAGCCAAAGACTGACGTTTATTTTTAATTGGCATTAAGCCAATACCGATAAAAACACTAAAAAATACCACTGAAGGGATGATAGCGTTAGCAAAAGCATTGAACGGATTCGATGGAATAAACAATTCAACTAAGTTAAATTCTTGGCTAACTTTGACGGTGTTAGCACTATAAAATTCAGCACTCTGCCAGTTGGGAAATGATAGCGGTGCCATTAAGATAAAGCAGAGCATTAACGCCATCAGCAAAATAATCAGCACTAAAGTACTTTTAAGTGCCAGTTTGGCTTTATTGGCCGACAAACCACCAATACCAACAATAAGCGATAACGAAATATAAGGCAGTGCCGTCATTTGTAACAACATAACAAAGGCGTCAGCAAGATGACTAACCATTGAATATAGCGGTGCGTTAATACTACCGACGACAAGCCCAATGGCCATTGCGATAAGAATGCGGGTCGATAATGGGATTTGACTAAGTTTCAATATTGTCATATCTGATAAGCGTATTATGGGTTGTTACTATTTTTCACATTATAGTAAAGCGAATGAAAGATACTTGCTGTAAATTGTTGCTATTTTAGTTTCACCTGACTGTAACATAGCGTATTTTCTGTACATGGCTGCTGCTTCACATTCATGTGATCGCAGCATACCTTACATCCTGTATATCGCTGCTTTTTCACATCCATGTTATCGCAGCATACCTTACATCCTGTATATAAAGGCAAATCCTGCTTAATGTCGAGGTTTGCCTTGCTAATTATGCGTTAACGTAACTCAATGTTTGTTATTTAACACGCATACCGGGTTGAGCACCGTCATCCGGATTAAGTATCCATAAGTCTTTTCCACCAGGGCCTGCAGCTAATACCATGCCTTCTGACATACCAAAGCGCATTTTACGAGGTGCTAAGTTCGCCACCATTACCGTCATTTTACCAATAAGGTCTTCTGGCTGATATGCTGACTTAATTCCCGCGAATACTTGACGAGTTTCGCCATTGTCTTGGCTATCTAGTGCTAAGGTTAACTTCAGCAACTTATCTGCTTTTTCAACATGTTCAGCGTTGATGATCTTAGCAATACGTAAATCAATTTTGGCAAAATCGTCAAATTGAATTTCTTCGCTGATAGGGTCGCTACCCAATGGATCGTTTAATGCTGCGCTGTTATCAACAACTTTTTCCTGCTTAGCTTGTTTTTTTGCTTTAGCAGGTTTTTCGTCATCATCTTTAACTTGTAGGTTTTCTTTCGAAGCTTCAGTCATCGCGTTGACTTTGTCCATATCAACACGTTGCAATAGGGCTTTAAATTTATTAATTTTATGATCAGTTAATAAAGTTTTGTGACCTTCCCAGATTAATTCATCATTTAAAAACTCAGCCGTGCTATCAGCTAATACAGGCAGTACAGGTTTTAAATAAATCATTAACGTACGGAACATATTGATACCCAATGAACAGATATCTTGTACTTCTTGTTGTTTTGTTTCGTCTTTGACTAACTGCCAAGGTTCTTTAATCGCGATATATTCGTTAACTTTGTCAGCAAGCGCCATTATTTCACGCATACCGCGACCAAAATCACGCGATTCGTAATGTGCGGCGATACTATCGCCGGCGGCCATTACTTCATCCGCTAAAGCTTGGTTCTCAACGGTTGCTGAAAGCATACCGTCAAAACGCTTAGTAATAAAGCTGGCACAACGTGAAGCGATATTCACTACTTTACCAACCAGATCAGAGTTTACGCGTTGAGCAAAATCTTTAAGGTTTAAATCCAAATCGTCAATACGACTAGTTAATTTAGCGGCGTAGTAATAACGTAAATATTCTGGATTTAAATGATCTAAATAAGTGCGGCCTTTGATAAAGGTACCTTTAGATTTAGACATTTTAGCGCCATCAACGGTAACAAAACCATGCGCGTATACGGATGTTGGCTTTCTGTAACCGGCACCTTCAAGCATCGCTGGCCAAAAGAGGCTATGGAAATAGATAATATCTTTACCGATAAAGTGATAAAGCTCAGCTTCTGAGTCTAGTTGCCAAAACGCGTCAAAATCGATACCGGTTTTATCACATAAGTTTTTAAAGCTGCCCATGTAACCAATTGGCGCATCTAGCCAAACGTAGAAATACTTACCTGGTGCGTTAGGTATTTCAAAGCCAAAATAAGGTGCGTCGCGACTGATGTCCCATTGCTGCAAGCCTGACTCAAACCATTCAGCTAGTTTGTTAGCCATTTCTTCTTGTAATGAACCACTGCGTGTCCACTCTTGCAACATATCGCCAAAAGCGGGTAAGTCGAAGAAATAATGTTCTGAGTCACGTAAAACTGGTGTTGCGCCTGAAACTACAGAACGTGGGTTTAACACTTCAGTTGGTGAATAGGTTTCGCCACAGTTGTCACAGCTGTCGCCATTTTGGTCTTCGCTTTTACACTTAGGGCAAGTACCTTTAACAAATCGGTCGGGTAAGAACATACCTTTTTCAGGGTCGTATAATTGAGAAATTGTACGCGTTTTTATATGACCTTTAGCATGTAAACGATTATAGATTTCTTCAGCAAAAGCTTTGTTTTCATCACTGTGCGTTGAATGGTAATTATCAAAGCTAATATGAAAGTCGGAAAAATCAGCCATATGTTCTTCACGAACGCCGGCGATCATTTGCTCTGGTGTTACGCCAAGCTCTTGTGCTTTAAGCATGATAGGCGTGCCATGTGCATCGTCAGCACAAACAAAATAAGTTTCATGGCCACGCATACGTTGGAAACGAACCCAAATATCGGTTTGAATATGCTCTAATAAATGACCTAAATGAATAGAGCCGTTGGCATAAGGAAGAGCACAAGTAACTAAAATTTTACGCTTATCTGTAGATGGTACAGATGACTTTGATAAAGACATATAAAGTTTACATATTATTGGTGGTAATTATGCAGGGAATGGTACAGAATTTGTCATTACTTTTCATTAAGAATTATCGTCTTTATGACATAAAGACCAGATAAAAGCGCGTTTTAAAAATGTTATCAAATTTCTTATCTAAAAATCTATTTTCTAAAAATGAAGTGAGTGCTGAAAGCCAACAAGCTATCAAAGGTTTTCTTGATGCTTATCGTTCTGATATTTTTCCCCAAGGCATACTCTCGATTGCCCAAGCTGTGTCGATGGAAATGGCTAAAAAAAGCCTTGTTATTAAGTTATCGTTACCTTTTCCTTGTGATGGTGAACTGTACGATATTGCTGAGCAATTGACTGAATTAGTGCAACAACCAATTAGCCTTGATGCTGAATATCATATTGCAGCCGTAAGGCAACATAAAATTCAAGGTATAAAAAATATTATAGCGGTATCTTCCGGCAAGGGTGGAGTTGGCAAGTCAACAACTGCCGTTAACTTAGCATACGGCCTTATTGCTGAAGGCTGCCATGTTGGGATTTTAGATGCTGATATTTATGGCCCATCGATTCCCACGATGTTGGGTTTAAAAGGTGCTAAGCCTACATCTAGTGATGGTAAGTTGATCACACCACTTGAAGTTAATCATCTTAGCGCGATGTCAATTGGCTTTTTAGTTGATGATGCTAATGCCACCGTATGGCGCGGTCCTATGGCAAGTCGTGCCTTTTCGCAATTACTGAACGAAACCGATTGGCCTGAGCTTGATTACCTTATTGTTGATATGCCGCCAGGCACTGGCGATATTCAACTTACGTTAGCACAGCAAGTGCCTGTTGCTGGTGCCGTCGTGATCACCACGCCGCAAGATATTGCTTTAGCCGATGCCATCAAGGGCATGGCGATGTTTGAGCAAGTAAAACTGCCGGTACTGGGCATTATTGAAAACATGAGCTATCACCAGTGTGAAAATTGTGGTCATCATTCACACTTATTCGGAGATGGTGGCGGTAAGCGTATTGCTCATGAAGCTAATACCCAGTTACTTGGCCAATTACCACTCGATATCCGTATACGAGAAGATGCAGATACCGGTCGTTGTATAATAAATGAAAATAGCACTGGAGAAATAGCCCAGCTGTATCGTAATATAGCGCGAAAAGTCGCTGCGCAATTGTATTATCAATTAGATATGCGTAGCCCAACCACAGCAAATATTGTGGTTGAGTGATAAGACCTAAAATAATTTACCGATGAGCGGCAACGACTAGGCTGTTCATCGAGATAATGTTATACGAAGCGTTAAAGTATTCGTTTGATATAACAACTAAGCCTAAGAAGAATAATCATGAGATTGTGTGACAAAGATATAGAAGAAAGCATTCGCCAAGGGCAGATTGAAATCTCGCCAACACCTGATAGCAGTATGATCTCAGGTGTCAGTGTTGATATCCGTCTAGGTAATGAATTTAGAGTATTTCAAGACCATACCGCGCCTTACATTGATTTAAGTGGCCCGAAAGAAGAAATGCAAAAAGCCATGAACTCTGTCATGAGTGATGAAATTTATATTCCGGATGGCGAAGCGTTTTTTCTTCACCCTGGTGAATTAGCTTTAGCTGTAACCTATGAGTCTGTTACCTTGCCAGATAATATTGTCGGTTGGTTAGATGGTCGCTCATCATTGGCCCGCTTAGGACTAATGGTGCATGTTACTGCACACCGAATTGATCCAGGCTGGTCAGGACAAATTGTTTTAGAGTTTTATAATAGCGGTAAATTACCCTTAGCATTAAGGCCTAAAATGACGATTGCGGCACTTAACTTTGAAACTATGTCATCAAGTGCGGTAAGACCATACAACAAGCGTGATAATGCGAAGTATAAAGGTCAAATGGGCGCTGTTGCTAGCCGGATAAGCCAAGATGAAAATCATAAGTAGTGTTAAGAGCTAATATAAATTATAACAAAGCCAACAAGAACATTGTTGGCTTTGTTATTTTTAAAGGGTTTTAATTTTATGTAGCTTAGGAGAGTTTAATTAGAATTGACCGCAGTAGGCAGAGAGTCATCGAGACTATTGTTAGCTTTAGAGATACACATATTTAACGCGGCAATTAACTTATCACGACTGTGGTAATGGCTGACGGTATCGCTACTGAGTTCATGATGACAAACACTGATGCGTTTTGATGTTACATTGCTGTCGTGGCATATTGCGCTATCAATCGGTAAACAGCCAATATTCTCTTCAATCCAAGCCAGCTTTTCATCTAATGACAGGGCAGCAGCAGGGCTGTTTTCAGCGGCAATATTATCAATGAATACTCTATGTGCGTTTGTTTGCTCTAGGGCATTACTGATATCACGCACCAGTAATGGTGGGATCACGCTTGTTAGGAAGCTACCTGGGCCTAGAATCACTAAATCAGCATTTAAAATGGCATCGATACTGCTGGGTAATGCTTTCACTAATGGCGCTAACATTAAGCTTTTTGGCATAATCGACATTTCATCAACCGATATCTCACCAACTCGACAACGTCCTTCTGGATAAAAAGCCATAAGATCTGTTGGAGTTTCCGACATCGGTAGAACGGGGGTTTTCACTCTTAATAATCGCCTAACTAACTTTATTGAGTCAAGAGGGCGGGAATGTATTTCACCTAAACCATATAAGATTAAGTTACCAAGGTTATGACCACCTAATTCATCATTACCATCGAAACGAAAATCGAATAATTGGCTGCCAACTGATTTTTCATCAACCAGTTGAGTTAAACAATTGCGTAAATCACCCCAAGCGATAGAACTACTACGCTTTCTTAAACGACCAGTCGAGCCGCCGTTATCTGTAGTAGTGACAATGCCAGTAAGTTGGTTTCCTAAAAAGGACAGGGTAGAAAGTACACGGCCAAGACCATGTCCACCACCAATGGCAACAACGTTGAGCTTTTTTAGCTGCATATAATAATTATTTTTTTCAATTGAATTTTAACCATAACGTTAATTATACGATAAATAAAGTCGTAGGGTAGAGTTTTACATTGAATCGCTTAGATAAACAGGAGATTAAATGCTGTTTATAAAACTAAGTTCTGTATTATCACTATTGGCTTAGAGTTATATTAGCGTTTTTACAGTTCTAAACAGTTGATAAGACAAAAAATAGCCAGGTTGTTCTTTAAGTAATCAGTTAAGCTAAATCTTTTAAAAAAATGTACGATTATCTAAAATAAGGGTTGACAGTATCATGGTCGCTGCTTAGAATGCGCCTCGCTTTCAACGAGTAACTCGATTACTTGTTAGGAGGAGAATTAAGATAAGTATTAGGCCACTTGTTTTATTTCTATGTGGGGCTATAGCTCAGCTGGGAGAGCGCTTCGCTGGCAGCGAAGAGGTCTGCGGTTCGATCCCGCATAGCTCCACCAATATTTATTTAATAGTGTTTACATTATTAAAAGATAGTTAAAAAGATAACTATAATTGGATAACTGTTTAAGTTATCGAGTTATAAAAACAAAAGTTATATACTTTGTTTTATCGTTTTAGTGTCCCTATCGTCTAGAGGCCTAGGACACCGCCCTTTCACGGCGGTAACAGGGGTTCGAATCCCCTTAGGGATGCCACTTCTTCGGAAGACTTCTACGGAAGTAAAAAAGAAAATGAGTTCGTGTTTTAGACACAAACAAGAAATATATATGTAAATCATAAGTTCACTAGGCTAGAGCTTTATACGGTTTTATTATACTAAAGTGTTTCGAGTTTATATGTGTCCCTATCGTCTAGAGGCCTAGGACACCGCCCTTTCACGGCGGTAACAGGGGTTCGAATCCCCTTAGGGATGCCACTCATTTTTAGTTAGAAAAAAGTTAGATAAGTTAATGGTAAGTGTTTTGACACATACTATGGAATATATAAAATTATCATAAGTTCACTAGGCTAGAGCTTTTTACGATAAGTTTATAACTAAGTATTTCATTTGGTATTAATGTGTCCCTATCGTCTAGAGGCCTAGGACACCGCCCTTTCACGGCGGTAACAGGGGTTCGAATCCCCTTAGGGATGCCACCATTACCTTAGATTGATAAATGTTTTTAACATTTAACAATCAGATACAAAACGTGAGATAGTTAAATTAACTATTATCATTTTGTTTTAGTGTCCCTATCGTCTAGAGGCCTAGGACACCGCCCTTTCACGGCGGTAACAGGGGTTCGAATCCCCTTAGGGATGCCACTAATTATTTTACTTTTAGTAAATAAGCAGTGCTTAAAAGTGAAATAAAAAAACCGACTTCTGTCGGTTTTTTTATGCCTGAATTTTATGAAAACTATACTTGGCACCACACTTGACACAATGCTGAAAGAAGTCTGGTTACCGAATACTTACTTAAAGCTATCCTTGTTCAGGTGTTAGTTTACTCATGACTAATTTCATCAAAAAAACATCGTTAAATAATGCTAGGTTAACACTGTCTGCAGCACCATGATCACCGGCAATGAATACGGCCCAATAATGATCTGGAACAACTTAGGCAGGGGAGAGTGGACTGTTCGCTTTTAGCCTTTTGGAGTGATTTGTTACGCGGTTTGACGTTGAGCATCTATCGATTCGACTTTTTTCAATGCCCACCAACCAATCACAATACTCATTAATATTCTAACGGGAAAATAAATCAAAGCCGGAACACCAAATAGCCATACCGCTATGCTTTTTGGCATAACTAAAAATGCCACTTGCTTAACCCAATATATAAACTCTACGTATTGCTTTAGAAAAGCATCTAATGAAAGATAAAAATTAATTATATCTGAGCTACTAATAACCCATAAAGCATAAAAGCCCAGCGCTCCATCGACAAAACTGCTAAAAAATGATGACCAACCAATAAAAAGAAGAAAAGCACGCATTGAAAACACTCTCATAAACCGTATAACACTATTTTAAGCAACCCGCTGTAGATTGTCGCGCTTGCACCGTTGTTATCTGTTAGCTCACCTCACTAGCGCTAATACTTCTTCGCCTTGATAGCCAACACTTAGCTGATCACAGCTGTTTGAAGTTATTTGAACAGCGACAAATGCATCTTCGGCTGCACTATACATTTTTGCATGCCAAGAAGCTTTCGGTACCCCTATTTGGAGGCTTTTTAATACCACTAAGCCAATAGCGTCTGGGTTTAAATCGTGAGAATAAACCCAGACTTCACCTTTAGATACATCTACAAAAAGTTTCGCAGGTTTAGCTGAGTGTGTCCAAATACCAGTAAAATTACATTCATCACTTTGCGCCTTAGTGGAAAAAATTGCGGCTATAAATATTGAGCTTAACGCTATTCGCTTGAGCATAATTATCCTTTACATAGAACGCCTACTAGCGTCGACAAGTAGGTGGCTGAACTGGTGAACAACGAACGCTAGCCAATTGTTTAGCGTTCGTTGGTGCAAATTTATAGGTGTAAGTTTTTAGGTATGAGTTTTAGGTTTAAATTCTTAGGTTTAAACTCTTAGCTTTAAATTATGACAAGCCAAATGACTTTTTAGCTATATCCAACAACTGACTAGAAATTAAATCACCTTTGTTTATACGATAATGATTCATCGTAGTCATTTCTTTCATAAGGTTTGGATCAACAGAGTAGGTTTGTCCATCAAATGATATTTGATCTTTTGTAAAGTAAACAACCAACCATTTTTTGGCGGCAGGTAACATTAATAACAGTTGCTCTGCCTGTTTATGATTGAATTTACTACCTGTATTTTCAAGTGGTTTGGGTATAACTTGGTTGCTTGTAAGGAGGGCAGTATCAATAAAGTTTCTTAACTGAACAAAGCCATGATGTTTTGCATAGACAATTGCGCCGTCTGTATTTTTGTTCAGCCAATAAATTGATTGAATGTCGTTAGCAACATCTGAGCTGTAGTCATTGTTGGCGAAAACATTTGAGGTAAATAATGTCAAAAATATAAATAGTAGTTTAATCATTTTATAATCCTTTATTGGTGACAAGTGCCCCATATCGCAGCAAGCATAACGCCATTTTAAGCGACCAACTGTTTTCCATTGATTATATTTACAATTTAATCAACGCTTCTTGCTCACCTTGATATAAATATACGGGAACAATTTCATTTTTTCCGTTGTTCTCCCTAAGCTGAAAATAGTTTTCAGTACATTGATAAGAGTACGAGTTGTTTTCTCGTGCGATGATTTTTCGTTTATTCTCACCTTTATACTGAGAATAAAGAGTGTCACCTTCGAATAAAATATTTAAAATCTTAGCGTCGGGAGAGCGATAACTACCGACTAACCTTGTGGCCATATGCTTAATTTTTTCTCTATCTAGCACTGGCTTAGGGGATAGATTTAACTGCAGCGCAATCATATCCAACAAAGCAGGGCCTGGATGCTTACTATCGATGTTAGTAAATGCTGTAGCAGTTAAATCTTCATTTGGAAAATAAACATGCCAAGCAAAAAATCCAGGAACCTGTCCTTGATGGCTAACGCTGTCTAATCCACTTATTGGGTATATATCTAAGCCATATCCATAGTTTATCGACTCATTATTGTTCAATTGAGCGCTGGTAGTCATCAGCTTGTAGCTTTCTTTTGAAATGATATTGCCTGATTTTAATGCATTTTGCCAAAGGCTCATATCAGCAAGCGTAGAAGCAATAGCGCCCGCAGAATAGATCCAACTACGATCAACATTCCACTGCCTTTGAGTTGACTCTGCAGCAGGCAGGTACTTTTGAGGTTCATTACGGCTACTCGTATAGCCGTTAACTTCTCCAGCAGATGTTCCAGTTGTTATTACAAAGGTATTAGCCATGTTTAACGGTTTAAAAAATGTATTAAGCATGAACTGGTCATAAGGAACACCAGAAGAAACTTCAATAATTTTACCTAATAAAACGTAGCCCAAGTTTGAGTAACTATATTTCTTGCCGGGCTTAGAGTTAAGAGGCTGCTTGCTAATGCTTTGAATAACTTGATCAATCGAAGCATATTTATCATAAACTTTACTTACTGCAGGGTCTCCTAAGTAATCAGGTAGACCAGAGGTATGGCTTAAAACTCTATCAATCGTTAGGTGTTTATATTCTGGGTTAATATCAGGAATAAACTTACCTAACGTGTCTTGTAGCGATAGTTTGTTTTTTTCTGATAGTTTCAAGATAGCGGCAGCTGTAAACGTTTTCGTAACAGAGCCTATTTGAAAGATATCGTCGACATGAAGAGCTTTCATTGTTTCGATATTTGCTACACCAATAGTCCCACTGTAAATGTGTTTACCTGACTGCTCTAATCTAACAGCCATTCCTGGAGCTTTAGCGTTATTGTGGCACTGTAAAATTTCATCAAAATCAACTTTTTGCGTTGTAGCACTACATGCGCACACGCCAAAATACAAACTAACGAATAACTTTTTAATCACCACAGAGACACTCCATTGTATGATGAAAATATTGCTTATCATAAATGGCAAGCGACTAGCCCACGCTTTTTGGGTGGGCAACTTTTAATGGTTTCACTTGATATATTTAGTGATGCATGAATACGGTTCGTTTCATGATTAGCCATTGTTTAAAGGACAATAATCGCCCACGGTTCATCAAGCTGTTTAATTGGTTTCTAGTACTTGTACCGGCTTAATTAAGCCAAGACTTTCTTCTGCAAAACCAACACCAGCTTCGTTGTAAAAGTTGAATACTTTATCGACACCAAATTCTTCTAACGCTCTCCGCTCATCATCGTATCTCGCTATGGCAGCAATTTTTCCACGGTAATTTGTGCGCTTAATTTGTGTAGTGATATTCATAATATCTTGAACCGAAGGCAAAGCTAAAAGTGTTAGTTCAATTTTGCTCAGGTCAATACTTTCCCAAAAATCAGCGTCTTCAGCATCTCCCAAATAGGCTTGAATGCCTTTTTCGTTCAACCATTGGACTTTGTCTTTGTCAGTATCTAGCCCCCAAACTTGATTGCCAATTTGAGCATTTAACGCTTTGTAAGCACCCATGCCGACTCGGCCCATACCAATAATGGCAATGGGGGCTTCACAAGGCTGCACAAAGTTGTCTTCTTGTAAGCGTTTGTTACTTTCAAAGCGTTTGAATTTATCTTTGTTTCTAGCAAAGTAATCATGGGCAAAGTTATACAAAATATTTGTTAATATAAATGATAATGAAACGGCTAATAACAGTATGAATAGCCATTCTGGAGATAAACAACCATATTAGTTACTGAGAG